>JAEEGL015190369.1_pt1 | contig 103161 bp, 101 predicted proteins | sample 9134231 | NCBI WGS metagenome assembly JAEEGL01 (sample SAMN16246548, study PRJNA631951) | gut metagenome | biome: gut microbiome; feature: rumen; material: fiber-attached | host: Bos | place: Iran: Karaj | collected 2018-10 | reverse complement strand
TAGCAATAGATGACTATATTAAATATTATAATTATGATAGAATTAAGACAAAATTAAAAGGATTGTCACCTGTAAATTACAGATTACAATCCTTAAATTAGAAACTATTTATAAACTGTCCAACTTTTGGGGTTCAGTTCATAAATTACTCTTTTTTATTTACAATAAAGGGTCAAAGTGCTATAATCTTGTCGAAAGAAAGGGACTATATATGAATGATACTATATGTGCTATTGGTACTCTTGTTGGTGAAAGTTCAATTAATTTAATAAGAGTAAGTGGTAATAATTCAATTTCTATTGTTAATAAGTTGTTTAGTAGTGATTTAAGTAAAAAAGATAGTCATACAATAACTTATGGTTTTATTATGGATAAAAATGAAAAAGTTGATGAAGTATTAGTATCAATATTTAAAGGTCCTAAATCATATACTACTGAAGATATAGTAGAAATTAATACTCATGGTGGAAAAGCATCAGTAAATAAGATAATGGAATTATTATTATCAAATGGATGTAGACTTGCTGAACCTGGTGAATTTATTAAAAGAGCATTTTTAAATGGAAGAATAGATTTAGCACAAGCAGAAGCTGTTGCTGATATGATTAATTCAAAAACTGATAATGCTAGACGTATGTCTATGAAAGGTATTAATCATGAATTATCAGATAAAATTAATGATTTAAGAAGTAATATTTTATCTTTAATAGCTAATATAGAAGTTAATATTGATTATCCTGAATATGAAGATGCTGTTGTTGTAACTAAAGAATTAATTAATGAGAAATTACAATATGTAGAAAGTAAAATTAATGAATTAGTTGATAATAGTAAAAATGGATTAATTATTAAAAATGGAATTAATATAGTAATAGTAGGTAAACCTAATGTTGGGAAAAGTAGTATATTAAATGAATTATTAGGTGAAGATAAAGCTATTGTTACTGATATAAAAGGTACAACTAGAGATATAGTTGAAGGTAGTACTATTATTAATGGTATAGAAGTTAATTTTTATGATACAGCTGGTATTAGAGAAACAAATGAAAAAGTTGAAAGTATTGGTATAGAAAAAAGTATTAAAAAGATTGAAGAATCTACTTTAGTTTTATTTGTATTAGATGCTTCTAATAAATTTGATAAAGAAGATGAAGAAGTATTATCTAAAATTAAAGATAAAAAAGTATTAGTTGTTTATAATAAAATAGATCTTGGAAATAATAATGATTCTAGATTAGATAATTATGAAAAAATAGAAATAAGTATTAAAAATAAAGAAAATATTAATAAATTAAAAGATAAAATAAGTGAAATATTTAATTTAAATGATATAAATAAATCAGATTTTACTTATATATCAAATGCTAGACAAATTGGTATTCTTAATAATTGTTTAGATATTATTAAAGATATTAAGAAAGAAATAGAAGATGATGTACCTGTAGATTTAATTGAAATTAATGTTAAATTATTATGGGAAAAATTAGGTGAAATTACTGGTGAAGTATATAAAGATGAATTATTAGATGAAATATTTAGTAAATTTTGTCTTGGAAAGTAAGTGATTATAATGGAATATGATGTTATTGTTGTTGGTGGAGGCCATGCTGGATGTGAGGCTTCTTTAGCATCTGCTAGAATGGGCAAAAAAACATTATTAGTTACTATTAATTTTAATAATATAGCGGATATGCCATGTAATCCTTCAATTGGTGGTTCTGCTAAAGGAATTGTTGTAAGAGAAATTGATGCTTTAGGTGGTGAGATGGGTTATAATACTGATAAAACTCATCTACAAATCAAAATGCTTAATACTAAAAAAGGTCCTGGTGTTAGATCATTAAGAGCTCAAGGATGTAAAGTTAATTATCCTAAAGAGATGTTAAATACATTAAAGAATCAAGAAAATTTAGAATTATTAGAAGATTCTGCTAAGGAAATAATAGTAGAAAATAATAAAATAAAAGGTATTATTACTGAATCTAATAAAGAAATTAAATCTAAAGTAGTTATTTTAACTACAGGAACTTATTTAAATTCTGATATTTTATGTGGTCATGATAGTTATAAAGGTGGACCTCATGGTGAAAAGAATTCAATGTATTTAAGTAAATCATTAGAAAAGAATGGTATTACTATTATTAGATTAAAAACAGGTACTCCTCCTAGAATATTAAAGAGTTTAATTAATTTTGATGAAGTTACTATAGAAGAAGGAGATAAAGAAAAATTAACATTTAGTAATTTTTATGAAGCTAGTTATGATCCTAATAAACAAAGACCATGTTTTTTAACATATACAAATCCTGAAACTCATAGAATTATTATGGATAATTTAGATAAATGTGCTTTATATAGTGGATTAATTAAAGGAGTAGGTCCTAGATATTGTCCTTCAATAGAAGATAAAGTTGTTAAATTTAATGATAAAGATAGACATCAAATATTCTTAGAACCTGAAAGAAGTGATGATATTGAATATTATGTAGGTGGTTTTAGTACAACTATGCCTCATGAAATTCAAGAAAAATTATTACATACAATGGATGGTTTAAAAGAATGTAAGATTACTAAGTATGGTTATGCGATTGAATATGATGCTATTGATCCTACATTATTAAAAATGAATTTAGAAAGTAAAATAGTAGAAGGTTTATTTACTGCTGGACAAATAAATGGTACTAGTGGTTATGAAGAAGCAGCAGCACAAGGTTTAATGGCTGGTATTAATGCTGTATTAAAAATAGATAATAAAGAACCATTTATATTAAAAAGAAATGAAGCATATATTGGTGTATTAATTGATGATTTAATTAATAAAGGAATCACTGAACCATATAGACTTCTTACTTCAAGAGCTGAATTTAGATTATTATTAAGACATGATAATGCATCATTAAGACTAACTGAATATGGTAGAAAATTAGGATTAATTAATGATGAAAAATATAATATTTATTTAGAAAAAGTTAATAAAATTAATGAATTAACTGATTATTTAAATAATAATTACTTTGATAAAAATAGTAAAAATGATCAATTCTTAAAAGAAAATAATTCTTCTATTAGTGAAGGAAAAATTAAATTAGTTGATTTAGTTAAGAGACCTGAAATTGAATTAAAAAAATTATTAGAGCATTTAAATTATGAATATAATGATGAAGTATGTGAAATAGTTGAAATTAATATTAAATATGAAGGTTATATTAAAAAGACTGAAAATGAAGTAGCTAAGATGTTAAAATTAGAAGAAAAACAAATACCTGAAGATATTGATTATAGTAAAGTAAGAAATATTGCTACTGAAGCAAGACAAAAATTTTCTAAGATAAGACCATTAACAATAGGTCAAGCATCTAGAATAAGTGGAGTTAATCCATCTGATATTACTATGTTATTAGTTTATTTAAAAAAGGAATATAATAATGAATAAAAATGAGTTTATTAAATATTGTGATGAATTAAATATTAATATTAATGAAGATATTTATAATAAATTATATAAATATTATGAATTATTAAATGAATGGAATAATAAATTTAATTTGACTAATATTTTAGAAGAAAAAGATGTTTTTCTTCTTCATTTTTATGATTCAATTTGTTTAACAAAAGCAATTAATTATAAAGATAAAATAAGTTTATTGGATTTTGGTACTGGAGCTGGTTTTCCAGGTATGATTATTGCTTTATTATTTAGTAATATTAATGTTACTTTAATAGAATCTAATAATAAGAAATGTAGTTTTTTAGAAGAAATAAAAAAAGAGTTAGATATTAAAAATGTTAATATTATTTGTGATAGAATTGAAAATTATTCTAAAAATAATAGAGAAGAATATGATTATGTTACATGTAGAGCAGTTACAAGTATTCCAATTATTATAGAAATAAGTACTAGTACAATAAAAGTTGGTGGATATTTAGTACCTTTAAAATCTAATTCTAATGAAGAAATAAAAAAATATGAATATTTAAATAAAGAATTTAATTTAAAAATAGAAAAAATAATTAAATATAATTTACCAATAAATGATGCTTATAGAATGATACCAGTTTATAAAAAAGTAGGTATTACTAGTAGTAAATATCCTAGAAATTATAGTCAAATTATTAAAAAGTATAAAAGTAATTGATAAAAAATTTAATTTAGATTAAAATTATAATAGGAAAGAAGAATAAGGGTGATTGAAATGGATAATAATAAAAAAGAAATAATATATATTCCACTTGAAGATATTATTCCTAATAGATTTCAACCAAGACTTGCTTTTGATGAAAAAGAATTAAATAATTTAGCTAATTCTATTATTAAATATGGAGTAATACAACCAATTGTTGTAAGAAATATAGGTGAAAAGTATGAAATAATAGCAGGTGAAAGAAGATATAAAGCATCTTCTATAGCTGGTTTAAAAAGAATACCTGCGATTATTAATAATACTGATGATAATACAAGTGCAGAAATTGCTTTACTTGAAAATCTACAAAGAAAGAATTTATCTGTTATAGAAGAAGCAAAATCATATAAAAAACTATTAGATAGAGGATTTACTCAAGATAGTATTGCTTCTAAATTAGGTATTAGTCAATCTACAATAGCTAATAAAATAAGATTATTATCATTACCTAAAAGTATTCAAGATGCTTTAATGTATAATAAAATATCTGAAAGACATGCAAGATGTTTATTAACTTTAGCAGATGATATTCAAAAAGAAGAATTATTAGATAAAATTATTAGTAATAAATTAACTGTTAAACAAACAGAAGATGAAGTTAGTAAAATATTAAATAATAAGCAAGATGATGAATTTGATGAAATTTATGAAATAGAAAAAGATGATTTTAATGATTATAAGGCAGTAGAAACTATTAATAATGTTCAATATATAGATAATTTAGAATATTTTGATCCTAGTAATCTTTTAGTAAAAGCATCTAATTATGAGGAAAAAAATAATCAAGTAAATAATGAAGAACAAACAAAAGAAGAAAGTAGATTATTAGATGATGAAACTAGAAAACTAATTGATGGTATTAATAATAGAGAAAGTGATATTGAATTAGATGATGATTTAACAAATAATGTTAATATTGAAGTGATACCTGATCATATATTAGATAATGAAATTAAAGAAAATGATAGTTATAAAAATAAAGTAAATAGAATAAAAAATTATATTAAAGAATATGATTCTAATATAAATATTATAGAAAATGATATGGGAGATAAATATAGAATCATAATAGAAATTGATAAATAATTTTGTTAATTTAAAGTATATAGTAATAAAAAATATTTTACTATATATTTTTTTATGATATACTTAAATTATAAAGAAAAGAGGTATTTTATGGGATTAATTAAAGCTTTATCTAATGCTACAACTACTGCATTAGGTGATCAATTTAAGGAATTTGTCAATTGTCCTACAATTGAAAAGAATGTACTTGTCCAAAGAGGAATAGTTAGTCACGGAGAAGGAAATAAAAAACCTTCAGAAGGTGTTATTTCTAATGGAAGTACAATTGTTGTTCCACAAGGAATGGCAATGATGATTATTGATAATGGTGAAATTAAAGAATTCACTGCTGATCCTGGAACTTTCTATTTTGATACAAGTTCTGAACCTAGTATTTTTACTGGTAATTTAGGAGAATCAATAATTGAAACTTTTAAAACTATTGGAAAAAGGTTTACTTATGGTGGACAAACTGCTAAGGATCAAAGAGTTTACTATGTAAATTTACTTACTATCACTGGTAATAAATTTGGTTCACCACAACCTAAGAAAATTACTGATGAAAAATATGGTATGTTAGAAGTAACTTTCTTTGGTGAATATGCATTTAAAGTAGTAGATCCAATTTTACTTGTTAATAGTGTTATTGGAGCTAATCCAAAAGATACTATCACTTATGAAGAAGTAGTTGGAACTCAATTACAAGCAAAATTTGTAGAAAAATTAACTCAAGCTATTAGTGTAGTTATGAGAAAATTTAAAGTTTCATTTGGAGATATTCAAACTTATAATGAAGATATTTCTAATGAAATGAATACATGTTTAGATGATTCTTGGAGAAAGAATTATGGTCTAGAAGTAACTGATGTTGCCTTAGGTGATATCAATCTTACTGATGCTTCTATGGAGAAAGTTAATAGAGTTGATGAAGCTGCTATATTCTCTAATCAAGGAATGCAATCTGGACTTATGGCTACTTCTACAGCTAAAGCTCTTGAAAATGCATCTAAGAATGAAAATGGAGCTATGATGGGATTCATGGGTATGAACATGGCTGGTATGGCAGGTCAAACTGCTATGGGAGCTGCTAATGCTGGTAATAATGGACAAGGTTTATATAATCCTCAAATGGGACAACCTGAACCAGGAACACTATTTGGTGGAGCAGCTGCAGTTAAAAAATGTCCTAAATGTGGATCACCTGTAACTGGTAAATTCTGCGGTGAATGTGGAGAAAAATTAGAAGCTGAAAAAGAAGAAAAAGCTGAATAATATTAAATATAAAGATTCCTAAAAATAGGAATCTTTTTTAATGATAAAAAAATAAAAAAAAATACTTGATTTATTATGAAAAATAAGTATAATTTTAAGGGAATGAGAGATACATTCATTGGAGGCTTAGATAAATGAAATTTAAAACAGTTAGTGTTGAGGAATTAGAATCATTACCATTTGATGATATCGCTTATATTATATTAAAAGAAAAAAAGAAAAAAATGAAAATTACAGATATATTTAGAATAATATGTGATACATTAAATCTTGGTGATGCTACATATGAAAATCAAATTGGTGATTTTTTTGCACTATTATCTACTGAAAAAAGATTTATTCAGTTAGAAAAAGGATACTGGGATTTAAGAGAAAATCATACATCTGAAATAAGTATTAAGGAAATAACTGATGAATTAGAAGATGATTTAGAATTATCTGAAGAAAAATCAGAAGATATGTTAGATGATGAAGAAGGCGATTACTATGATGAACTAGATGATATAGAAGATGATAAAGAAGACGATGATTATAAAGATTTAGTAATTGTTGATGAGGATGATGAATTTGATGCTAATCTTTAGAGACTAACTTTATTTATTAACAATAAAGGGAGGAATTATGAAAGAAAGATTAGATATTATAAAAGAAAGATATAATTATTTAGAAGAAGAGTTATTAAAACCTGAAGTATATAATGACTATAAGAAGATGCAAGTTATCTTAAAGGAAAAAAATAGTCTTGAAAAGACAGTAAATACTTATGATAAATATAATCAAGTATTAGATGATATAGATGCTGCTAAAGAGATGATGAAAGATCCTGAGATGAGAGAATTTGCTAATGAAGAGTTAGATAACTTACATAGTGAAAAGGAAAAATTAGAAAATGAAATAAAAAGATTACTTTTACCTAAAGATCCTAATGATGAAAAGAATGTTATTATGGAAATAAGAGGTGCTGCTGGAGGAGATGAAGCTAATATCTTTGCTGGAGATTTATTTAGAATGTATACTAAATATGCAGAAAAGCAGGGATGGAAGTTAGAAGTTACTCATGAAGTACCTGGTGAAAGTGGAGGATATGCTGGAATAGAATTCATGTTAAGTGGAGAATCAGTATATTCAAAATTAAAATATGAAAGTGGAGCTCATAGAGTTCAAAGAGTACCAGAAACAGAATCTCAAGGTAGAGTTCATACTAGTACTGCTACTGTACTTGTAATGCCAGAAGTTGAAGAAGTTGAAGTTGAAATAAAAGATTCTGATATTAGAGTTGATATCACTAGAAGTAGTGGAGCTGGAGGACAATGTGTTAATACTACTGATTCTGCTGTTAGAGTTACTCATATTCCTACTGGAATAATAGTTTATTGTCAAGTTGAAAGAAGTCAAATAAAGAATAAAGAAAGAGCTATGCAAATATTAAAAACAAGACTTTATGATTTAAAACAAAGAGAACAAGATGAAAAAGTAGGAAATGAAAGAAGAAGTAAAATTGGTACTGGTGATAGATCTGAAAAGATAAGAACATATAATTATCCACAAAATAGACTTACTGATCATAGAATTAATTATACAGTAATGCATTTAGATAAAATTATGGAAGGCGACTTAGAAGATTTAATCGAAGCATTAATTGCTGAAGATGAAAGAATGAGATTAGAGGAAAACCATGATTAATAAAATTACTGAACTTGGTTATTCTATGCAAGAAGCAAAAGAATTAATAAAAGTAAGTAAAAATATAGATAAAGATTATGAAAAGTTAAAAAATAAATACCCAATCCAATATTTGATTGGGTATGTTGATTTTTATGGATATAAAATTAATGTTAATGAAAATGTTCTTATTCCTAGATATGAAACTGAATATTTAATAGAAAAGTTAATTAAATATTCTAATAATATATTTAATAAAAAAATAAATATATTAGATTTATGTACTGGTAGTGGATCTATTGGAATAGTTTTAAATAAAGAATTAGATTGTAATATTACTTTATCTGATATTAGTAAAGATGCTTTAGAAGTTGCTAAAAATAATTGTAAATTAAATAATATAGAAGCAAATATAATAGAAAGTGATTTATTTGATAATATAGATGATAAATTTGATATTATAGTTAGTAATCCACCTTATATAGCTTATGATGGTGAAATAGATGATAGTGTTAAATTATATGAACCTAATATAGCTTTATATGCAGATGATAATGGTTTATATTTTTATAAAGAAATATTAAATAATATAAAAGATTATTTAAATGATAAATTTATTATTGCTTTTGAGATAGGATATAATCAAGGAAAATATTTAAAAGAATATGCTAAAGATATATTTATTGATTCTAAAATTATAGTTGAAAAAGATTTATCAAATAGAGATAGATTTTTATTTATAATACATGAGTAATATTCATGTATTTTTTATGTAAATAATTAATCTAATTCATTGATAAATATAGATATTAATAGTATATTTATATTATGAAGGGAAGATGTCTTTTATGTCAAAAATTATAATAGAAGGTCAAAAAGAACTTTCAGGTGAAATAAATATAAGTGGTGCTAAAAATAGTGCTGTTGCATTATTACCAGCATCTGTTTTATGTAAGAGCAAAAGTGTAATATATAATGTTCCTGAAATTAGTGATATTTCATATTTAATTGAAATAATGGAATTTCTAGGATGTAAAATAGAAAATAAGAATGGTGGTTTATTTATTGATACAACTGAATTAAGAAATGAACCAATTCCTGAGAATTTAAGTGTACAAATGAGAGCGTCATATTATTTTATGGGTGCTTTACTTGCTAGATTTGGTAAAGTAGAAATATCTTTTCCTGGTGGATGTAATATAGGAGCAAGACCTATTGATATTCATATTAAAGGATTTGAAAAATTAGGTGCTACTGTAGAAATAATTAAAAATAGATATATTATTACTGCTAAGAAGTTAAAAGGAACAAAAATATATTTTGATTTTCCAAGTGTAGGAGCAACTATTAATATTATGTTAGCTGCTTCTGGAGCAGAAGGAACAACAATAATAGAGAATGCAGCTATGGAACCAGAAATAGTAAATGTTGCATCATTTTTAATTAATATGGGTATTAATGTTAGAGGTGCTGGTACTAAAACTATAGAAATAGATGGTTATAAAGAACCTGATAATGGTGTAGTAGATGTTTTTCCTGATAGAATAGAAAGTGGAACTTATATTATTATTGGAGCTTTACTTGGTAAAGATTTAAGAATTAAAGGTATTATTAAAGAACATATTGGTGCTTTGTTAATGAAACTTGATGAAATAGGTATTAAATATCAAATAGATGGTGATGTTCTAACAATATCTAAATGTGAAGATTTAAAACCTGTAAATATTAAGACACAAGTATTCCCTGGTTTTCCAACTGATTTACAGCAACCAATAACAACTTTATTGACACAAATTAAAGGTGTTTCTACAATTGAAGAAACTTTGTATGAAAATAGATTTAAAAATACATATGATTTAAATAGAATGGGTGCAATTACTAATATATTAACATTAAATAAATTAGAAGTTAAAGGTCCACGTAAATTAAAAGGTACTAAAGTTATTACAACTGATCTTAGAGGTGGAGCATCTTTATTGATAGCTGGTTTAATAGCTGAAGGTGTAACTGAAATTGAACAATGTGAATATATACTTAGAGGTTATAGTAATATAATTGAGAAACTAAGTAATGTAGGTGCTAAAATAGATTTTTTTGAATAGTAGAGTTATTCTACTATTTTTATTTGTAATTTTATTTAAAATTATTTATAATTTATATGATGATAGTATATAAGAGGTGATAATATAATGACTAAGAAATTATTAATAATTGTATGTATATTAACTGTTGTATTAGGAGTTTTAGTTATAACTAATAAAGATAAAATTTTTGATAGTAATAAACAAGTTATAAACAATCAAAATAATACTATTGTTGAAGATAAAAATGAAACTAATGTAACTGAACCAGAAAAACAAGTATTTAATGATAAAGAAGATAGAGAAGAACCTGGTAATAGATATGGTATTTTATTTGATGGTTATACTCCATTTACAAACATAGATTATAATTCTAAAGTAAATAAACAAGAAGATAAAGTATTTACATTAAAAGAAGGTGTTATAACTTATGCAACTACTAAAAAAGGTAAAAAATATAGTATTAAAGTACCTAATGCTGTAAGTGCTAGATTAAGTTGTTCTTGTGGTGGGTGTACAAATATTTATTATTTAGATAGTAATAAAGATTTATATGATATCAAATTAGGTGAATCTGGAGTTTATGATAAAAATGTTAAAGCTAAAAAGATGAGAGGAGATGTTAAATCTCTTGCATTAGATGTAGATAATTTATTATTTCCAACTACATGTGGTGAAGAATATCCAATTGTAAAATATATTAATGAAAAAGAAAGATTATTAGAATATAAAGAAGATGAAGATACTGGAGAAGGAACTTATAAAGATTTATCTTTAGATGGTCTTAAAAGAATGTGGATTACTTCTTCATGGATGAATAATTGGAAAAAGGATGCTGATTTATATATAGCTGATGAAAAAGCTACTATGGATTATTTTCTTAAAGATGAAAATAATAATATTATAAAAGCTAAAGCATATTACATTAATACAGATGTTAATGAAAGTGGAGATGTTCAACCATTATATGTTTTAGGAGAAGATTATTATGTATATGTTTTTGATAATTTTATAGATAATCCTATTGGTAAAAAACATAATGAAAGTAAAGTTGAATCTTTTGAAGTAGCAGAATATGATAATAAATATTTAGTAAAAGTTAAATATATTAGTGGAAAAATAGAAGAATTTGATAAAGAATAGTGTACTTTTTAACAATTTACTTGACTTTTCAAATAATAAAAATGTATAATACCTATGAAGTTATTTTCTATAACTATCAATTAGTTATGGCGAGGAGGATGAAATATGAAAAAGGGAATACATCCAGTACAAAAAACTTGTAAAGTAAAATGTGCTTGTGGTAATGAATTTGAAGTAAAATCTTCTAAAGAAGAAATACAATTAGAATCTTGCAACAAGTGTCATTCATTTTATACAGGTAAATTTAAGACAGTTAAAACTGGAAATGTACAAAAATTCAAAGATAAATATGGAATCACTGATTAATAGTGATTTTTTCTTTTGGAGAAAAATATGATAATAGATAATCAAAATATAGATATAAATGATTTAGTTAGTGATAAATATATGCATAAAGAAGTAAAGAAAGGTATATTTTTATCAGATTATCAAATTGAAGTTTTATCTAGATATGATATTAGTATAGATGAAGTATCTAGTATAAATGAAATTATTTTATTAGCATCTGATATTTTAGAATTAGATAGTGATGCTGATGATTTAGATCAAGTTATAAATGAAATAAGTGAATTTAATTATTATAGTAATACTAACAAATAATTGAAAAAATAGTGTATTTTTGCTATTATTGTAGTATGAAAAATAGAATAGTATTTTATATTATATATTTTATGATAATAGTAATAATTGCTACTTTTTTTGTTTTACTTAAATATTATCCTGTTGGTTTAGAAAAGAAAGTATTAGATATAAATTGGTACTATTACGATTCTAAAACAGGTTATTATAATAAATTATATATAAATGATGGATATTTGAATTATTATAAAGCCGATAATACAAGTGTTCAAAATATATATGATAATTGTAGTAAATATACATATAATAAAATGAAAAAAGAGTTTACTCTTAATTGTGGAGAAAAATTATTAATTAATAGTTATAATAATGATAAGTTATCTTTACTTATTAATAATAAAGAATTTTTGTTTTTTAAGAATCCATTTGATTCATTAAATTATGAATTTGAAAAGTATTATAATCAATCTATTAGTGAATATAAAATACAAAGAATGCAAGGAATTGATTTTATTAAGATTAATTATGATAGAATGATGGAATTATTAGATATTAATGAAAATCAAACATTTTTAATATATGGAGATAATTGTTCTAGTGTTGAGTGTGCATTATTATTAGATGTAGTAGAAAAGTGGATTTCTACTAATGAAAATATATACTATGTAAATATTAGTGAATTTGATAATAAACAAATGACTAAATTAAATAAGAAGAATGATAAGTTTTTGTTAGATAGTAGTTATTATAATGATGTATATCCTAGAATAGTAGTTACTAAGAAGAATAAAATACTTGATGATTATTTATTTAAATGTAAAGGATTTAATTGTTCAAAATATATAAGAAATTAAATATGGAGTTTGTATGAATAAATATATTTGTGATAATTGTGGATATATAGAAGAAACTAAAGATGAGTTAAGTGATAAATATATATGTCCTATGTGTAAAAGTAAAAAAGAGTCTTTTAGATTATTAAAAAAAGAAGAATATTCTGATGTAGCAATTAATGCTATTATTGATTCTGTTGTTGATGATTTATTAACTACAGGTGTTAAAGAAGAAAGAATTATTAATGATGTAGTTGAAGATAAAAGAGTAAGAATTAGTGATCATAATAATTGTATTATGAGAATTAATGAAAAATGTATTAATTGTGGACAATGTAAGAAGACTTGTGAAAATACTGTTGGTTTAAAATATGATTTGAATGAATGTAAAGAACCAATATGTTTAGGTTGTGGACAATGTGTTTTAAATTGTCCTACTGGTGCTTTGGTTCCAAAATATGATTATAAAGAGATAAAAGCAGTTGTTGATGCTAATGAAAAGATAGTCGTTGCTATTATTTCACCTGCTGTTAGAGTGTCTATTGGAGAAGCTTTTGGTTTAGAACCTGGTGTTAATAGTGAAAAGAAATTAGTTACTGCTTTAAAAACTCTTGGATTTGATTATGTTTTAGATACAGCTTTTGGTGCTGATTTAACAATATTGGAAGAAGTTGCTGAGTTTGCTAAGAGATTAAAATCTAAAGAGAATTTACCTCAGTTTACTAGTTGTTGTCCTTCATGGGTAAGATATGCTGAAATATATCATCCTGAATTAATACCAAATATATCAACATGTAAAAGCCCAATAGGTATGCAATGTGCAATTATTAAAGAATACTTTGCTGAAAAGAAAGGATTTGATCCTAATAATGTAGTTACTGTTGCTATTACTCCTTGTACTTCAAAGAAAATGGAAGCTAAGGAATATACATTAAATATAGATTATGTTATGACTGCTAGTGAATTATCTATACTATTACATGAAGAAAATGTTAAGTTTGAAGAACTTGAAGATTCTGAGTTTGATAGTATTATAGGTAGCGGTAGTGGATCTGGTGTAATGTTTGGTACTACTGGTGGTGTTTGTGAATCAGTAATAAGAACACTATATAGAATAATAAATAATAAAAATCTTGAAAAAGATAAATTAATATTTAATGAATTAAGAGAATATGATGGTATTAAAGAGTCTACTGTTCAAATTGGAGAATATAAATTAAGGGTAGCTGTTGTATATCAAATGGAGAATCTTGAGAAGTTACTTGAAGATAATAGATTTAAAAAATATCATTTTATAGAAGTTATGAATTGTAAAGGTGGATGTGTTGGTGGAGGTGGACAACCTCTTGGAATGATTCCTAAACTAGATGAAATTAAGAAGAAGAGAAGCGAAGGTTTATTTAATATAGATAAACAAAGAGTACAAAGATGTGCTCATGATAATAAAGAACTAAAAGAGCTTTACAAAGAATTTTTAAAGAATCCTTTAAGTGATGTTAGTGAAAGAATATTACATACTTCTTTCTCTGATAAAAGTAATTTATTACATAATAAAAATGATAAATAGAAGATTTCTAGAAATAGAAATCTTTTTATTTTTTACATTTTTTTGTAAAATGTAAATTTTTTAAAAAATAGTATTGACATATTTTTTTATAATTGGTAGAATAGAATTGTCCAAAGGATAGAGTATATGTAATATTAATTTATTATATATATCTTATATAATTATTTAATTTTTAATAGGTTTTTCCCTATAATTAATTAAATTAATTAATTTTAATTTATTTAATTAGTATATTTACCTAGTTATTATAATTTTTTTATAATAATTTAAATTATTGTATTATATATTAATTTATCTTGCGAAAAGAATCTATATATATGTTATATCTAATTATATGACTTATATATAATATTTATTTATTATATATAAATGATTTATATATTTATTATTAATTTAATATTTATATAATGAAATTTATTATTAATATTAATTTATTAGTAATAAAATATTATAATTTATCTTATTACTAAATAACTTCTTTCTATCTATATGACTTATATATAATATTAATTTATTTTATATAAATGATTCAGTTATTATATATTAATTTATATAATAATATGATGAAATTTAATTTAAATATTAATTTATTTATATTAAAATATTATAGGTTGGGTTATTTAATAATTTTTATAACATACACTAATTTTTATTAGTAATAGATTTACTTATCTGCTTAGGACAAACGGTATATTATTGAGAAAGAAAACTCTAAATGATAAGCAATTATACTAAATACTGATAATATTTAGTTATGTTATTTATTATATATAGTATTTATTAATTTAAATATTATAATAATAGTAATGATTTATAATTGTTTTTAAAACAAACTCGAAACAACTATATTTTATCAGAATATGTTGTTTTTTGTTTTATAAGGAGAAATATATGAGATTTTATATTATTTTTGGTGTTACTTTAGTTTTATTTATTATTATACAGTTTTATGTTCCAAAAAGAGATTATTTAATATCTTTTAATAAGGATCATGTTACTTTAAGTTTTAATGAGACTCAAGATGATTATTATTGGGTAGTTACATCAGAGAATGATGTGTTTGATGTATATGATGAAACAGATACTAAATGGAAATTAACTCCTAAAGGTATTGGAGATGATTTTATTACAGCTATGTTTGTAAACTTTGACACTAGTGATATAAAGTATAATATTAAATATAGATTTAAGTATGATGGTAAGAAAATATACTGGATGGAGGGTGTTGGGAACGGTACTTATAATTTTCCAAATCCTGAATAGTCAATTCTTTTTTACAAAAAAGTGTAAAAAAGTTTTTTTTTGTAAAATACTATTGACATATAATTTTATTCTTGGTAGAATATAATTGTCCAAAGGATAACGTATATGTAATTTATAGTTTACTATATATTATATATATCTTAATAATATTTTATTTATTAAATATTTCCCTATTGGTATTAATATATAAAGTAAAATTTATATATTAAATCATTAAATTTATTTAAGCATAATATTTAATTAATTTTAAAATTATGTTCTTAAAATATTATTATTAAGTTATATAGTTAAAAATTTCTATAGTTATTGTATTTAATTATAACTATAAATAATTTAATTATTATTTATGATTTTAATAGTTTTATTAATTTATTATTATTAAAGTTCCCTTATAATTAAGTATTATATAATTTAAATTTTTATATAATATTTGGATATTGTGTTATTATTCATATTATTAATATTTATTATTAATAATATGGTATAATATACATTATTCTTGTACTTTAACAACTTATTATTATAAGTAATAGAAACTTATCTACTAAGGACAAATGGTATATCGTTGAGAAAGTAAACTCTAAATGGTAAGTGATTATGCTAAATACTGATAATATTTAGAAATATTAATATTTTATTTATATTAATGATTCATAATTGTTTTCTTAAACTCGAAGTAATTTGTTTTATCAGAACTGATTACTTTTTTGTTGGTTTAATTTTTAATAATACACATTTTTAATAAAATATGTGTATTTTTTTATTGTTTTGTGATATTATTTATTTAGGAGGTATTATTATGGAACCTTATAAGCCTAAAAAGTTACCACTTGAGTATACTAAAAGTAATGATTTAATTAATTTACTTAATGATGCTTATGAAGTATATGGAGAATATAAAGGGTATTTAAAGAATATGGAATTCGATTATTCATCTTTTCTAGAATCTTTATTTATTAATGAATTATATTATTCATTTAAGATTGATGGAGCTAAGATAGAAAAGAATAATATGTTTCATATGCCATATGTTATTAAGAATAATGATTCAATAGAGTTTAATAATATGAAAAGAGCATTTTTATCTATTGTTTCAGATATTAATTCTGGTCCTGTTAGCTTAGATAGTTATAATAAAGTAAATAAGATATTATTTACTGGATGTAGAAAAGATAATCTTACTAAAGGTAGTGGAATGTTTAGAAAAAGTCAAAATTATATCTTGAAACCGGGGATTGCTGGATCTAATGTTTCATTTATTCCACCTATATATACTGATATTAATCCAGCTATGAAGAATTTAGTAGAGTTTATTAATAGTAATTATGATAATCCATTTTTAACATCAATAATTACACATTTTCAATTTGAAAAGATACATCCTTATGTATCTGGTAATGGTAAGATTGGTAGATTAATGATACCTGTAATAATATCATATAAGAGAAAAGATCCACCAATATTATTTATAAGTGAATCTCTTGATAAGTTAAAAAATACATATTTTACTTTATTAAGTGATGAGATTGGTGAAGATTTAGATAAATTTAATAAATTTATGTTACAAGCTATTATTGAGCAATGTAATATGAATATTAAAAAGATTAAAATATTAAATAAAATATATAAGAAAGATAAAGAAGATTTTAAAACAGTAATTGGTGGTACGACTATTGATAAAGTATATCCAGTTATATTAAAGAGAATAGTATTTACTACTAATGATATTGTAGAAGAATGTAAATTACATATAAATTCAGTTAATAAAGTATTAAATAAACTTGTTGATACTGGATATTTAATTAAAGAAAAGAAAGATGGTACGAATAGAGTTACATTTTGTTATAAGAACTTCTATGATGTATTTATGAATTAAAATGCATATTTAATGCATTTTTTTCTTGAAAAAATTAATTATTTATTGTATTATTATATGGCGTACAAAAAGGGGTGAAAATCCATGGAAAAAATAATTAATTTTGCTGTAGTAGCACATGTAGATGCTGGTAAGAGTACTTTGGTTGATGCTTTACTTAAACAAGGTGGAGTATTTAGAGAAAATGAAGAAGTAGTAGATTGTGTTATGGATAGTGGAGATCTTGAAAGAGAAAGAGGTATCACTATTACAGCTAAGAACTGTTCTATAAGATATAAAGACTATAAAATGAATATAGTAGATACTCCTGGTCATGCTGATTTTTCTTCTGAAATAGAAAGAATTATTAAAACAGTAGATACAGTTGTATTATTAGTTGATTCTGCTGAAGGACCTATGCCACAAACCAGATTTGTTTTAAAAGAAGCATTAAAGAATGGTTTAAGACCTATATTATTTATTAATAAAATTGATAAGAAAGATGCTCGTGCTGAAGAAGTTGTTAATATGACTTTTGATTTATTCTGTGAATTAGGTGCTGATAATGATCAATTAGATTTTAAGATTATATATGGTATAGCTAAAGAAGGAATAGCTAAATATGAAGAAAATGATTCTAATGATAATATATTCCCTTTATTAGATACTATAATTGAAACTACTAAACCTTTTGAAGGAAATGAAAAAGATCCATTACAATTTCAAATTTCATCATTAGATTATGATGATTATATTGGAAGACTTGGTATTGGTAGAATTAATAAAGGTAAAATTAGTACTGGTCAAATGGTTACTATATCTAAGAATGATGGTAGTATTGCTAAAGAAAGAATTACTAAGATTTTTGTAAATGAAGGTATTAAAAAGAAAGAAGTTCAAACAGCTTATTATGGAGATATTGTAACTGTAGCTGGATGTCCTGAAATATCAATAGGAGATACTATATGTGATCCTGAACATGTTGATCCACTACCAAGTATTGAAATAGAAAAACCAACTCTATCAATGAATTTTATGGTTAATACTAGTCCATTTGCTGGAAAAGTTGGTAAATTTGTTACTAGTAGACATTTAAGAGATAGATTAATGGCTGAACTTGAAAGAAATGTTGGTTTAGAAGTAGAAGAATTACCTACTAGTGATGGATTTAAAGTATCTGGTAGAGGAGAACTTCATTTATCAATATTAATTGAAAATATGAGACGTGAAGGTTATGAACTTGGTGTTTCTAAACCAGAAGTTATATATCATGAAGAAAATGGTCAAAAATTAGAACCATTTGAAAAAGTTATTATTAATGTACCAAATGATTATTCAGGAACAATTATTAATGATTTAAATGAAAGAAAAGGTATTATGGAATTAATGGAGAATGCTGAAGAGAATTATGTTAGACTTGAGTATTCTGTTCCAACTAGAGGGTTATTAGGATATAGAAGTGCATTTATTACTAATACTAAGGGTGAAGGAATTATGGTTAGAAGTTTTGATTCTTATAAACCTTATGTTGGTGAAATAAGTGGTAGAAAGAATGGAGTATTAGTTTCTATGGAAACTGGTACTACATTTGGATATGCTCTATATAATTTATTAGATAGAGGTTCTATGATTGTTGAACCATCTGTTAATGTATATGAAGGTATGATTGTTGGTATACATAATAAAGAAAATGATTTAAATGTTAATCCTTGTAAGAATAAAGAATTTTCTAATACAAGAAGTAAAAGTAGTGATGAAGCTATTACACTTCCTAAAGCTAAGACATTTACTTTAGAAGAAGCTTTAGAATTTATTGAAAATGATGAACTTGTTGAAGTTACACCAGATGCGATAAGATTAAGAAAGAAAATTTTAGGACAAAAAGAAAGATTTAGAAGTAATAGATAATTCTAAATCTTTTTTATTTAATTAAATTTATTAATTATTTTAGCTACTCTGAATATTATTTTATCACTATTTTTAATAGCATATTTTTTTCCTATTGCTTTACCACCTACAGTGAGTGATGAAATAATAGAACTTATTACTAGTATTGTTATTACAGATGATATATTTAATAGTACTGAAAGTAATATTCCAATCATTGCTGATAGAGAACCACTTACTATACCACATATATCACCTATTACATCATTACATATTGATGATATTTTACTAGCGTTTTTTATTAAATATACTCCCTCTTTTGCACCTTTTATTTTTTTAGAACTTTTAGCATGAAAAGTAGATTCTTCTGCTGTTAATACTGCTGTTCCTATAATATCAAATAATATACCTATACCTATAAATATTATAGCTAATAATGTTAATATTACTAAATTATCAAATTTATTAACTAATACATTTGATATTGAATTAAAAAATAGTGCAATAAAAAAAGTCATTATAAATACTTTTATTATCCAATTATTATTTTTCATTTTTTCTCCTAAAAAAAAAGAATTGTATGGATTATTATAAATTAATTTTACGGCTTTGGTCGAGTTGAATTTCTCTTGTATCTACTCTTGGTTACCCGTAAGCGATTTCTCTTTCAAGATACAAATCACTAGTTACCTTTTGTGATCACTCGATCACCACTTAGTCCGCACTTCAATCCTTATAATAAAGACACGCTAGAGGTTTTCCCAGGCAAACTCATATTACTATTATTCGCTTTTGCAGTTTATTTTTCAATTAAATTAATATTGAATCATTAATATTTTTATCCCAATAAACCACTCACGACATGTACGTTCATGTAAAATGATGCGATAAAAGGAATTTTTATATATGCCATTATATAATATCCTTAAATCTAAAATCATATATTCACCCCAATCTGGGCGAAAGAAGCAAATATATAAAGTATCTTTTGCACAATTGATGGATTTTTAGGCCCATCTTCAAGTAATGTGTTTGACTAGCATAATGCTCCACACGTATTAAATTATACCATATTTGCTAAAAAATGTCAAAAATGAGTTAAGTATTAAATAAATTAACTCAAAGTGTTTGAATATGTGTTATAATCATGCTTGAAATGGAGATGTGTTTTTATGAGCTATATTAAAAATACTGAAAAATATTTGAAAGAAGTATTATCTAAATGTGGTTATGAAATAGATAATGTTGTTTTAGAGTCTTCATCTAGAAAAGATTTAGGAGAATTTCAAATTAATGTTGCGATGAATTTAGCTAAAAAGTATGGAGAGAATCCAAGAGCAATAGCTGAAAAAATTGTTAATAGTTTAGATGATAGATTTGTTAATGTTAATATAGCTGGTCCTGGTTTTATTAATGTTAGTATTAATGATAAAGAATTAATGGATGAAATGAATAATTCTATCAATAATTTTGATAATTTATTTGATAAAGATGAGAATAAGAAAAAGATTATTATAGATTATGGTGGAGCGAATGCTGCGAAAGCATTACATGTTGGTCATATGAGAAGTGCTAATATTGGTGAAGGATTAAAGAGATTAGCATCTTTATTTGGGAATGAAGTTATTGGAGATGTTCATTTAGGTGATTTAGGTAGACAATCTGGTATGGTTATTTCTGAAATTAAGAAGAGAAAACCTGATCTATGTTTTTTTGATGAAAATTATAAAGGTGAATATCCTAAACTTGAAATAACTGAAGAAGAACTTGCTGAGTATTATCCTGCTGCTTCTAATGCTGCTAAAGAAGATGAAGCAAGAATGGAAGAAGTTAGACAAATAACTGCCTTAGTTGATAGACAAGTCGAACCATATTTTAGTATGTGGAAAGATATTGTTGAGGTATCTTCTAATAGTATTTTAAAGACATATAACTTCTTAAATTGTAATTTTGATTTATGGGAAGGAGAGCTTAGTTCTCTTGAATATATAGATGATACTTTAAAAGTATTAGAACCTTATATGTATGAATCTGAAGGAGCTAAAGTTATAGATGTAGCTAAAGAAGATGATAAGATAGAGGTACCACCATTAATTGTTATTAAAAATGATGGTGCATCTATTTATGCTACTCGTGATTTAGCAACTATATATAATAGAATGGATAAATATAAACCTGATGAAATATGGTATGTAGTAGATGAAAGACAAGGGTTATATTTTGAACAAGTATTTAGAGCATCTTATAAATCTAAATTAGTACCAGAAGAAACAAAACTTGCTCATTATTCATTTGGTACTGTTAATGGTAAAGATGGTAAACCATTTAAGACTAGAGATGGTGGTTTATTAAGTTTAGATACTTTAATTGATATGATTAAAAATGAAATATCTAAGAAGATGGATAATTATAATAATGATGATAAAAAAGAAACTATTGATATATTATCTTGTGCTGCTTTAAAATATGCAGATTTATTACCATTTAGAACTACTGATTATGTATTTGATGTAGAAAAATTTTGTTCTTTTGATGGTAAGACTGGTCCATATGTTTTATATTCTATGGTTAGAATTAAATCTATTTTAGATAAGTCAGATAAAAAAGATTATAAAATTAAAATGATTTGTAGTGATACTCAAAGAAGTATATTTATTAAATTATTAGAATTATCTAGAGTATTAAATAAATCTTATAGTGAAAAATCATTAAGTTATATATGTGAATATTTATTTGAAATATGTAGTTTATTTAATAAGTTTTATGGTGAATGTAATATATTAAATGAGAAAGATGAAGATAAGAAAGAGACTTATTTAGCATTATTAAATTTAATATATAATACATGTTCTAAGTTAATTGATGTATTAGCTGTTAAAATACCAAAAAAAATGTAGCATTATTATTATTAATGTGCTATAATACTTGCGAACGAAAAGTTCCTTGCTTCATATAAGTGTGAAGCCGTAAGACCAAAAGGAGGCGAAAGTAATGAACAAATATGAGATTATGTTTATCGTAAGAACTGATATTAGTGAAGAAGCTCAAAAGAATGTTGTTAAAACTTTTGAAAAAGTATTAACTGATATGAAAGCAAAAGTAGTTAGCAACAAAGATATGGGTCAAAAGAAACTTGCTTATGAAATTAATAAACAAGTTAGAGGTAACTATTATCTATTCAATGTAGAGGCTAGTGCTGCTGCAGTAAAAGAGTTTGATCGTAAAGCTAAAATTGATGAAAACATATTAAGACATATAGTAATCAGAGAAGAGGAGTAATAATATGAATAAAATAGTTTTAGTTGGAAGACTTACAAAGGATCCTGAAGTACGTAGTACAAGTAGTGGAGTTAATGTAGTAAATTTTACAGTAGCAGTAAATAGAAGATTTAAAAACAAAGAAGGCGGATATGATGCAGATTTCCTACCTTGTGTTGGATATAGAGCAACAGCTGATTTTATTTCTAAATTTTTTAAAAAAGGAAGTTTAATTGGTGTAGAAGGTAGTGTACAAACTAGAAACTATGATGCTCAAGATGGCACTAAGAGATATGTAACAGAAGTTATTGTAGAAAATGCTGAATTTGTTGGTGGAAAGAATGAATCTTCTAATAATTATACTCCTAGTGATAATAGTTATGTTGATGCTCCTAGTGAAGCACCAATAGATAATATTCCAGAGTATGATGTACCTAGTCAAGATCCTTATGAAAATTATGATAAAGAGGTATCACTAAGTGATAATGATTTACCATTTTAAGGAGGAGAATAATGGCAGAATTTTATAGAAGAAAAAAGATATGTCAAATGTGTGCAGGAAAATCAGTTGATTATAAAGATGTAATGATTGTTTCTAAATATATTAATGAAAAAGGAAAGATATTACCAAGAAGAATGACTGGTGCTTGTGCAAAACATCAAAGACATATTGCTAATCAAATTAAGAGAGCAAGATATATGGCTTTATTACCATATGTTAAATAATTAATAAAAATAAAAAACACATATTTGAATATGTGTTTTATTTTGTTAATGTATCACCTTTATTAATTTCATCTCTAGCTACACCTTTTAGTAGTATTCCACAGGCATCTCCAGTTTGAGCATAATCTAGTGTTTTTCTAAACATTTCTATTCCAGTTGCTTCAGTGCTTCTTAAACCATTAATAAGTACTGTATCACCAACATGTATTTCTCCTGAATCAACTTTACCTGTTACTACTGTTCCTCTTCCAGTTATAGTAAATACATCTTCTACTATAAAATGAAAATTTCCATTAGAATTAGTAGGTCTAGTATCACTAGTATTAGTAGGTGTTTGTGGAGTTGTATCCTTCATTTCTCTATTGAATAATTTATCAAAAAGTCCCATTTTTCCTCCTTAATTTCTTCTATTACTTAATAATACTAATCTTAATATTTGTAATGCTACTGCTAAGAAGTTAGCAACATATGTTAGAGCAGCAGCTCTTAATACTTTTTCTATTCCACTTTTATCTTTTTTAGTTATGATTCCATTTTCATTTAATTGTTTTTTTGCTCTAGCTGAAGCATTAAATTCAACTGGTAGTGTTATTAATTGAAATAATAAACCAACACTCATTAATAGTATACCTAAGTAAAATAAATTAGCAAATTCTAATATAAATCCTAAAAATATTAATATAGTACATATTCTAGAAGTAAGATTTACTACTGGTACCATAGCTGATCTAAATCTTAAAAATGAATATGCTTCTTTATCTTGAATGGCATGTCCACATTCATGTGCGGCTACTGCTACTGCTGATATAGAATTTCCTGAATATATATTTCTTGAAAGATTAACAGTTTTATTTTTTGGATTATAATGATCTGTTAGTGTACCATCTACTGGTAATACTTTTACATTATCTAATCCATTTATTCTTAGTAATCTTTCTGCTACTTCTTTTCCTGTCATATCAGCACTACACTCATGTTTAGAATATCTATTGTATGTAGATGTAACATTTGTTTGAGCTATTATAGGTACTATTAAAATAATTAATACAATTATTAAATCCATTTTTCATCACCAATATTATTATAATATAAAAGAGTAATTTTGAACATAAAAAAACTACATATTGTTATATGTAGATTTTTTTATTTATTAATATACATACATAGTTACAATGCTTGCTACAACTACTACAGCTAATAAGCATAGTACAAATACCCATGATTTTTTTACCCATTCTTTATAAGAAATACCAAGATAACTTAATCCTAGTACTAGAACAGCACTTGTTGGAGCAATTAACATTGTTACACCATATACTCCTTGTGAAAGGATTTGTGCAACTTGATTTGATGCTCCAGATCCTGCAATTTGTTGAACAGCATAATTTGACATATAAAGCATATCAACATGTAATGCAGAAGCTAATGCAGTTACTATAGTAGCAAAGAATAGGTTGAATTTACCAGTAATATTTAAAACTAATGCAGCTATTGTTGGATAAAACATTGTGTTTCCAGCAAAGAATACAACAGTATATGCAAACATAACCATTAGACCTGGTTTAATCATTTTTTTAGCACCATCAGCCATTGTATCGAATAGATTTGATACTTTATATCTAAATCCTACTAATAATGCAGCGATTAAAGTCACAACAGCCATTTCAGCATAATACCAACTACCTAAAGCTGAGAATGTACCAAAAATCTTTTTAAGAATTAATACTTTTTCAGTTCCTGTTTCTATACCTTTTGTTGTGATATGGAAATATGGTAATTTAACTTCAAATGCATCAAATTTATCTTTTAATTCAGTAAAGTAATCAACTTTGAATGTGTTTGACCAAGAAGTACATCCAAGTACTAACATTACTGCGATTAAACAGAATATAATAACGATAAATGTTTTTGAATATTTGTTAGGTTTCTTTTCACCAGCAAATACATCTACTTTTTCGTTTCTTAATACATTTTTGTTTCTTTTTGCTTTGCTTAAGAAGTATATCATTACACCTAATGATACAGCAAGTAATCCTATTTTTACACCAATAGTTGCTTTTACATCCATACTTAATGCATTACTAATAGCACCTGTTGTATTGTAACCTAATGTATTACCAATTGTACCAACTAGTTGTGCACCAAATGTAGCTATTAATGCAGTATATTTATCATACCCCATAGCAAGAATAATGCTAATGATTAATGGATAGAATATAAATAATGAGAATCCATAATCAAATACTGATGATAATAATGCTATTAATACAGAAATTATAACTAAGAAACGAAATTCATTTCCTCTATTGTTATGAGCTATTCTGTCTACCCATGCTGCATATTTGCCAGTTTTTCCTAGTACACCATAGAATGCCCCAACTGATACAATTAATATAAGAATTTGAATAAAGTAACTAAATTCAAATGAACCAAATAGTAATTGCCAAAAATCAAAAAATCCAATATTATACATATCCAAGTCTTGAATTGCACTATCTGAATAATATGATGCTGAGAAAATCCATGTTGTTACTACTATACCAAGCAAAACAAATAATAGTATTTTAAATAAGCCTGTCTTTTTCATTTTCCATTCCTCCTCTAATTATTTATTATAAACAAAAAAAACTAACATTACAAGAAAATTGCTAGTTTTTTTCTATATTAGAGATTTGTTCATATAATAATTTTATACAATTATCAAATTCATCTTTTGTTTTAGACATTGCTAATTTATTTTTTAATTCTTTTGTACCTGGTATATATTTTAAATATGCAAGTGCATGTGTCTTTATATTTAATAAGGCTTTTCTTTCTCCTTCATTCTTTTCAAGTAATTTATAATGTTTTACTAACATATCTATTCTTTCTTTATTTGTTGGTTTATCAATTATATTATTATTTTCTATATATTCAATACATTCTTTTATAAACCACGGATTACCTATTGTTGCTCTTCCTATCATGACAGCATCACAACCTGTTTCATCTATCATTCTTTTAGCATCTTCAATAGTTTTAATATCTCCGTTACCTATTACTGGTATTTTAACTGCTTCTTTTACTTTTTTAATATATGACCAATCTGCATTTCCAGTATATCCCATTTCTCTTGTTCTAGGATGAAGAGCTATAGCACTAGCTCCTGCTTTTTCAATTATTTTAGCTACTTCTATACAATTAATACTATTTTTATCCCAACCTAATCTTATTTTTACTGTTATAGGTGTATGTGTGTTTTTTACTACATTTGATACTATTTCATATATTTTATTTGGATTTTTTAATAAACCTGATCCTGATTGACTTCTTAATGCTATTTTTGGAACAGGACAACCCATATTAATATCTATTATATCTGGATGAGCATTTTCTTCTACAAATTTAGCTGCTTTTACAAATGATTCTACATCACTACCAAATATTTGAATACTTATTGGTCTTTCTTCATCAGTTATTTTTAACATATCTATAGTTTTTTTACTATTATATACTATTCCCATAGTACTAACCATTTCAGAATATATTAAACCACAACCCATTTCTTTTATTATAGTTCTGTATGATTCATCTGATATTCCAGCCATTGGAGCAAATACTATTCTATTTTTAATTTTTATATTACCAATTTTCCACATATTTTATTCCTCTTTGTGATAATTTAACATTTTAATAACAATAATTCAATAAAAAAGTTTTCTTTTTCAAGAAAACTTATTTTGATATTTTACAATTAATATTTTGACTAACATTTAACCATTTAAATTCATATTCACTATTAATTGGTTGTGGTTCTGGATTACTTGGTCTAACATCACAACTTAATTTTGGAGCTGTTCCTTCAATTAATGATTTTATTTTAATAACTCCTGTTTTTCCACTTTCTACTTCTACAATATCTGAACCTTTACTTATAGTAAATGTATCACTATAATCTTCTGAGTTTGTTATTTTAATTTTATATTTTTTTACATCTTTTTGTTTTGTGAAAGTAAGTGTACATTTTGTATTTGTTGTTACTTTTGATATTGAGAAATTATTACTTTCATATTTAGCTTCTATTTCTACTTTTGGTGTTTTAGATTTTTTACTAGATTTTTTCTTTTTTGTTTCATATGGATTATATTCCTCACATACTAAGTGTCCTTTTGTATATTCAAATCCTTCTAGTGGTTCAACTATTTGAGTAACACTTTCACCAAAGTAAACTTCTGATGTACTTACACCATTTTTTCCATCTAATAGATTACCATTTTTAACTGTTAATTCTACTTTTAATTTCTTTTGACCAAATGTTACTTTACAAGCTATATCATTATCTACAGCACTTAATTTAAATATTTTATTTGAATCATCGTATGAACCAATTTTATTATTTGAACATTGTGATTCAGTATATTCAAATCCATCATTAGGAGTTATTATAAATTCTCCATCTTTATATCTTTCAACTGTTTTAGGATTTTCTTTGTCTTCAACTCCATTTATTACTACAAATGATACATCATATTTAGCTTTATAGAATGTTAGATCACATGTTCCTTTCCCATCTTCTTGTACTTCAACTTTCCATTCTTGTTCATTAAATATAGCTTTTACTCCTTCAGAACATTTTATTCCATCATATTTATATAATATATTTACTTCTTCTATTCCTGTTTTTTTATTTACTATTTTTTCATTTTGTGGTAATTCATTTACTTGTTCTTCTTCTAAGAAATATCTAAATTCTATTGATTCTTCAAGAGTATTATTCTCTATAGTAGAGTTTGGTTCTATAGAATTTTTGTGTCTCACAAAACCAATAACAGTACAAGAACATGTTACTATAAGTAATGTTAATACAATATTAGATAATAGTTTTAATGTCTTATAATTCATCTCTACTCCTTATTATATAATAATTTTATAATTTCTATATTTTATTGTCAAGGAAACAAGGTAATGTTTTATGTAAAAAAGTTAAGAATTTTACTTAAATTGTTTGACTTTTTTAATCTAATTTTATATAATACTTGCGGTACATTTTGAATGGGGTGTAATTCTTGTGGGAAGAGAATAGTTATAGTTGCAAATATAACGCACACTTATAATTCAAAGAAGGGATAGAAAAAAATATGAAAACATTTATGTTAAAAAAAGAAGAAGTTGAACATAAGTGGTATGTAATTGATGCAGAAGGAAAACCTCTAGGAAAGGTTGCTGCTCTTGCTGCTTATGTATTAAGAGGTAAAAATAAACCTACTTATACTCCACATGTAGTTTGTGGTGATAACATTATTATTATCAATGCTGAAAAAGTAAAATTAACTGGAAATAAATTAAATGATAAGATGTACTATAATCATAGTGGATATCCAGGTGGATTAAGAGAAAGAAATGCTAAAACTATGATTGAAAAATATCCAGAAGAAATGGTTGAAAGAGCTGTTAAAGGAATGCTTCCTAAAAATACTCTAGGAAGAGAAATGTTTAGACATTTATTTGTATATAAAGGTAGTGAACATAAACATAGTGCTCAAAAACCAGAAAGTTTAGAGGTAAAGTAATATGGCAAAAAAAGAAGAAAATAGATTTACTGCTATTGGAAGAAGAAAAAGAAGTGTTGCTAAAGTAGTATTAACTAATGGTACTGGTAAAATTACTGTTAATGGTAAAGATGTAAAAGATTATATGCCTTATGAAACATTAGTTATGGATCTTGTTCAACCTCTAGAATTAGTTGATGCAAGAGAAAAATATGATGTTAATGTGGTAGTTAAAGGTGGTGGCTTCAATGGACAAACTGGAGCTATTAGACTTGGTATTACAAGAGCATTATTAGCTGCTAATGGTGAAAATAGACCAACTTTAAAAGAAGCAGGAATGGTTACTCGTGATGCTAGAATTAAAGAAAGAAAGAAATATGGTCTTAAGAAAGCACGTAGAGCACCTCAATTCAGTAAGAGATAATATATTAAAAAGTCCAATTTATGGACTTTTTATTTTTTATGATATAATTTGTTTATATATAGAGGTGATTAGAATGGATATTGTTATAAGAAAAGCTAAACCTGAAGAAGCAGAACAAATTATTGATATTGGTATTGAGGTTTGGAATAGTACTTATAAAGATTTAATTTCTAAAGATATAATTGATAAATTACAATCTAAAGATGAAGCCAGAATAGAAAGAAAAAAGAAAAGTATTGAAGAGAATAATGATACTTATGTTGCTTTAGTAGATGGAAAGATCGTAGGATATAATACTTTTGGTGAAGCAAGAGATGAAAACTATAAAGGATCTGGAGAAGTATATGCTGGTTATATATTAGATGATTATCAAGGATTAGGTTTAGGAAGAAAAATGGCTATTGAGTGTATGAAAGATTTACTTGATAGAGGATATAAAACTTTTGTATCTAAATGTTTAGATGGAAATCCAGCTAATGAGTTTCATAAATCACTTGGTGGTGTTTATGTAGGACAATCTGATTTTTCACCAATGGGTATATATGTAGGAAAAGAAAATATATATTATCATGATAGTTTAGAAAAGACTTTAAAATATAATATTGATAGATTAAATAATAAAGAGAGAAGAAAATGATAGAGAATAAAATATTAGAATTAATGAATGATATTGAATATGGATGGGTAGATAAGTATGGTAATAAACATATAGATGATTATGATACTTTTTCGAGTGAATATATATTAGAAACATCAGATGAAGTAATAAATAATAGAATAGGTGTTTGTTGGGATCAAGTAGAATTTGAAAGAGAACAATTTAAAGATTATAATTATAAGACATTTTTTATTGTTTATTATGATGGTGGTGAATGTCCTACTCATACATTTTTAGTATATGAGAAAGATAATAAATATTATTGGTTTGAACATGCTTGGAAGAAATATAAGGGTATTTTTGAATACAATAGTTTAGAAGAATTAATAATTAATGTTAAAAATAAGTTTATTGATGATAAATTAAATAATTTTGATGAAGAAAATTTAAAAATATATGAATACTCTAAACCTAAAGAGCATATAGGAGTAGATGAGTTTTTTAAACATTGTGAAAGTGGTAATGAATATTAATTAAGGGATAAATTATTTATCTCTTTTTTATTGGTATTTAAAATAGTATAATAATTATGGTGATGATATGAAAAAAATATTGTTAATAACTTGTTTATTATTACTATGTTCTTGTACTAAGGTTGAGGTAAAGAAATGTCCTGAGATATTAGCTAAGTCTTTTAATATACATTTTAATACTAATGGTGGTAATGAGATGGAACCATTAGAATATGAAGTTGATTCTAATATTTCTATTGAAGATCCAGTAAGAGAAGGATATAGATTTGGTGGTTGGTATTATGAAGAATCTTTCTTATCTAAATTTGATGGAAATGTTGTTTTAGATTATACAAGAGATTCTAGTGGATGTGAGAATGGATATAGAGATATAAATCTATATGCTTTATGGTTTGAAAAATAGAGTAAAATTAGTATGTTAAGTTTGTTTAATGTTATTTTAAATATATGTTAATAATGATATAATTGATTATAATATGGAGGAAATATAGGTGGCTGCTAAAGTATTTAGAACAATTGAAGAACAAATAGATATACTTAAGAGCAAAGGTCTAACTATAAATGACTATGATAAAGCTAAAGAAACTATATTAAGAGAAAATTATTTTTTCTTAAATGGTTATAGAAGTCCTTTCTTAGCAGTAGGATCTAAGAGATTTATCAGTGGGGCAACATTTGATGAAATGCATGCTTTATTTACTTTTGATAGATATTTTAGAAATATTATTTTTAAGAATGTATTAATTGTTGAAAATAATTACAAATCTATATTTAGTTATGTTATAAGTAGAAAGTTTGGTTATAAAGAAAAAGATTATTTAAATCCAGCTAATTTTGATAAGAATAAAGAAAAAGCTAGACAAATAAATGATTTAATTAGAAAAGTTAAAAGACAAATTAGAATAAATGGATATCAACACGAAGCTACAAGTCACTATATAAATAATTATGGATATATTCCTCTATGGGTAGGTGTTAAAGTATTATCTTTTGGACTTATGGGTGAATTATTTTCAATATTAAGAAAAGAAGAAAAAGAAGAAATAGCATCTTATTATAAGAATTTAGATAGTGATAACTTAGGTGATTTTTTATCTATTTTATCTAATTATAGAAATTTATGTGCTCATGAAGATATTTTATATAATCATGAAACATTAAAAGAGATAGAGGATACTAAATATCATTTATTATTAGATATTCCTAAGGTAGATGATAGATATATATTTGGTAAAAATGATATATTTGCTCTTATTATTATTTTAAAACATATGTTAACATTTGAAGATTTTAAAATGATGATGAATGAGATAGATTATGAAATAGATTGGTTATCATCTAAATTAAAGAGTATAGAAGTTCAAAAAGTATTATATAGAATGGGATTCCCTGAGAATTATAAACAAATAGCATATTTAGAGTAGGTTTATATGGAAAGAAGTAATGATAATAAAACTATAATTATTGTAGCTATTTTCTTAGTTGTATTTGTATTAAGTACAGAGTTTTTGTTGTACCTTTTTTTGAGTGGTGGATCAGATGTTGTTAATATATTTAATGGTGGTTCATCAAAATCTATTTCTAATGGTATAAGTAAGATATATGATGCGACTGTAGTTGTAGAAAAGTATGAAGATAATTCTCTTGCTTCAACTGGTTCTGGATTTATATATAGTAGTAATGGATATATAATGACTAATTATCATGTTGTTAGTGGAGAAGGATATATAAGAGTAATATTATCTAGTGGAAATGTTGTTACTGCTAGATTATTAGGTGGAGATGATTATTCAGATATAGCAGTATTAAAAATAGATAGTAATTATGTTACTCAAGTTGCTACATTAGGTAGTAGTGAAAAAGCTAATTTAGGTGATGAAGTATTTACAATAGGAGCTCCTATTGATGCTACATATGCTGGTACTGTTACTAAGGGTATATTAAGTGGTAAGAATAGAATGGTTGCTGTTTCAGTTAGTTCTAATTCTAAAGATTGGATAATGAATGTTATGCAAACTGATGCTGCTATTAATCCTGGTAATAGTGGAGGACCTTTATGTAATATTAATGGAGAAGTAATTGGAATTAATTCAATGAAAATTGTTAAAAATGAAGTAGAGGGTATAGGATTTGCTATTCCTATTGAAGATGCTAAAGAATATGCTAATGATATAATAAATGGAGTTCAACATAAAACTGTTTATTTAGGAATTAGTATGTCAGATTTATCTAATGCAACTGCATATTATGGTAAATATATTGATCCTAGTGTTACTGCTGGTGTATTAGTAGCTAAGACAGTATCTGGTGGACCTTGTGATAGTGCTGGAATGGTTGCTGGAGATGTAATAACTAAAGTAGGAGATACTAATGTAAATAATGTTGCTGAACTTAGATATTATTTATATAAGCATAAAACTGGTGAAAAGGTTAAATTAACATATAAGAGATTAAAAGAAGAAAAGGTTGCTACAATAACAATAGTAGAGAAGTAATTCTCTACTTTTTTATTGAAAATACCTGTTTTTTTTTATATAATTACTATGAGGATAATAAATATGAAAAAAGATAAAAGAGTTGACGAATTACTTAAAAAATATAAGACTAGTTTAGATGGTTTAAGAAGTGAAGAGGCTAAATCTAGATTATTAATATATGGGCCAAATGAATTACCTAAAGAAGAAAAACCTGGTGTAGTTAAATTATTCTTTAGTGCATTACATGATCCAATTATATATGTTTTATTAGCTGCAGCTATTTTATCTTTTATAGCTAAAGAAACTACTGATGCTTTAGTTATATTATTTATTGTTTTTGTAGATGCTGTTGTTTCTACTGTTCAAGAATATAGAGCTGAAAAGAATAGTGAAGCATTAAAGAATTTAATTAAATTTAAAGTTAAAGTAATAAGAGATAATAAACAAAAAGAAATAGATTCACCTAAAGTAGTACCTGGAGATATTATTGTAGTTGAATCAGGAACTAAGTTATCTGCTGATGCTGTTATAATTAATTCAAACAATTTAACAGTTGATGAATCAGTTTTAACTGGTGAAAGTTTAGCTGTTGTTAAGACTCATAAATATGAAGAAGAAATAGGAGATAATAATAAATTGTATGCTGGTACTTCTGTTATTACTGGTAGAGCTATTGCTGTTGTTATATCAACTGGTATTAATACTGAAGTAGGAAAAATAGCTGAAAAAGTTACTTCTACTGAAGAAAGTAAGTCTCCACTTACTGTTAGAATGGAAAAGTTTTCTAAACAAATTACATACATAATACTAGTTATAGGTGTAATAATTGCTGTTATTTTGTATTTTAAGGGATATAAACTATTAGATATATTTTTATCAGTTGTAGCTCTTAGTATTTCAGCTATGCCTGAAGGATTACCTCTTGCTCTTACTATGGCTCTTACAATTGGAGCTAATAAAATGTCTAAGAGAAATGTTATTGTTAAAAAATTAAATTCAGTTGAAAGTTTAGGTTCATGTACGGTTATTGCTAGTGATAAGACTGGTACTCTTACAGTAAATGAACAAACTGCAAAAAAGATTGTTCTTGCTAGTGGTGAAGAATTTGATGTTGAAGGAACTGGATATAATGATAATGGAAATGTAATACCTGTTAATGAAGCTAATATAGAAAATGCTAAATATATTTCTATACTTGGTAATATTAATAATGAAGCTATGCTTGAAAAGAATAAAAATAAATGGAATTGCTTTGGTGATTCTATTGATATAGCTTTTATAGCATTATCTATGAAACTTGGTACTCATGATGTTGTTTATAATAAGATATATGAAATACCATATGAATCAGAGAAAAAATATAGTGCATTTTTTTATACTAAGGATGATAAAAAATGTTGTACTGCTAAGGGATCTTTAGAAGTAATATTATCTTTTTGTTCATATGCATATGATAATGGTAAAAGAGTTAAATTAAATAAAGAAGATATTTTAAAACAAAATGATGAATTAGCAGCTAATGGATATAGAGTTATTGCTTTATGTGATGGAGAAGTAGAAGCTAAAGATAGATATAATGATGGTGATATTAAAGATTTAACTTTTATAGGATTAGTTGGTTTTATTGATCCAATTAGAAAAGAAGCAGCAGATGCTATAAGAGAATGTAAGAGTGCTAATATTAAAGTACTTATGGTTACTGGTGATTATGCTTTAACTGCTTATGCTATTGCTAAAGATTTAAATATGGTTACTGATAAGAGTGAAGTTATAACTGGTGCAGAGTTAGAAGAAGTAAGTGGAAATAAGAGAAAGTTTGATGCTCTTATTAAAGATAAAAAAGTATTTGCTAGAGTTACACCATTACAAAAACTTGAAATTGTTGAATCATTACAAAGACATGGAGAGTTTGTTGCTGTTACTGGTGATGGAGTTAATGATGCTCCAGCATTAAAAGCTGCTAATATTGGTGTTGCTATGGGTAGTGGTACTGATGTTGCTAAAGAAACAGCTAAAATGATTATTATAGATGATAATTTTGCTTCTATAGTAGCTGGTATAGAAGAAGGTAGAAATGCTTATGCTAATATAAGAAAGATATCTATAATGCTATTATCTTGTGGACTTGCTGAAGTATTATTCTTTGTACTTGCTGTAGCATTTGATTTACCTATACCTCTTGTAGCAATACAACTATTATGGCTAAATTTAGTTACTGATGGTTTACAAGATATGGCTTTATCATTCGAAAGAGAAACAGATACTATTATGAAAGAGAAACCTAGGGATACTAAAGAAAGTTTATTTGAAAAGAAATTATCTACTCAAATATTATTAGGTGGTTTATATATTGGAATACTTGTATTCTTTATATGGTATATATTAGTAGAAAAGGTAGGTATGGAAATTTACCATGCTAGAGGATATATTTTAGCTTTAATGGTATTTATACAAAATATACATGTTCTTAACTGTAGAAGTGAAAAGAAGAGTGTATTTGTAAATAGTTTGTTAAAAAATCCATTTATAATAGTTGCTATTTTTGGATCTATATTATTACAAGTATTAGTAATGGAAGTACCATTCTTATCTAGCAAATTACAAACATTTAGTATTAGTTGGTTCCAATTAATAATATTGTTTATGATTTCATTAACAATTTTACCTGTAATTGAGATTTATAAACATTTAAAAGTAAAAGAATAAATGATATAATTTTATATAAGGAGAGTATTATATGAATAAAAGTATATTAATGTTAATTAATGGTTTTGGTGTTGAAAAGGCAGGCTCTTATTCAATCTATAGACCTGAATTAGTCCCAAATTTTGAAAAATTAAGATCAGAAAGAATGTTTACTACAATAAAGAATACTTATTTAGATTATAGAAATGCATATAGAAACTTTTCTATGGGTATAGATGATGCTCTTACATATAATTTAGTTGAAAATAATATATTTAAAAATGAATTTCAAACTAATCAAATGATGCAATATATTATTCAACAAGTTAATAAAGATGAAAAATGTAAATTACATGTTATTTGTTACTGGGATGGTGAAAGAACTGCCGGTCAAGTAGCAACATATGTAAAAGAAATTCAAACTAAAGTACATAGTACTAATAAGATATTAATTCATTTAATATTATGTCAAAAGTCATTAGAAGATTATCAATATATAGAAAGAAACTTAGTTACTCTTGGATATGAATTAGGTCCTAATGTTAGAATAGGTTTTATAACTGGAGAAGAGAATTTAACAGATTATAATGGTATGAAAGAAATTACTAAGACATTTGTTACTGAGTATGGGGAAAAATATAAAGAATTAAATAAAAAGATAGCTACTCAAGTACAAATGAAAATACCACCTTCTAAGACTAGAACATTCGCATGTAATTATGGATTTGGTATTCAAGATAATGATAAGATTATGTTCTTTAATTATTCTAATGTAGATGTAAATAAAATTAGACAAGAATTAAGAGAGCAAAAATATAGACAATTTAGTGAATCAACGATAGAGTATTTTTCTTTATTCCCTGTTAAATGTGAAACTCAAATACCATTTATATATAATTATGCAGTAGCATCTTCATATATGTTAGATTCTATAAAGAAAGCTAATATTAAATGTATAGTGTTTGATGTTAAAGAGAAGTGTCCATATATTAATTATTATTTAACTGGACTTAGAAATAGTGTAGATGAAAATTTAAAATATATGCCTACTGATGATGGTTTTATATATAATAAAGATTTATTATTACAAAATTTAGAAAATCAAAAAGATAAGGATTTAATTATTATAAATTATGATATTAGTAAATCTAAAACAATAGAAGAATTAAAAGATAATTTACATAAGATAGATGAGATGGCTGGTATTATAGATGCATATACTCAAGAACATAAATATGGATTTATAATTACATCATTATATGGATTCCAAAGAGATATGTATAATGAAAAGAGAGAATTATGTGCTATTAATTTCTCTGGTAAAGTTCCTGTTATTATATCTAATCCTAATATAGCAAAAGCTGATTATACTCTTGATACTGGATCTTTATATGATATATGTAATACAGCATTAAAGTTTATTAATCCGAATTATCCTGAAGAAGGGATATTAAAGAGAAAATCTACTTTATTCTCATTCTTAAATAAATTACCTATGAAAGGTAAAAAATAATGAAGAATCCTACTTATAAAAGATTTTTTGCTTATATAGTTGATTTTGTTATAGTTTTATTAATAGCTAGTATGTTTAGTGAAATAGATTTTATTAATCCATACTTAGAAGAATATGAAAATACTACTAATCAATATTATGAATTATTGAAAAGTGAAGTAATAGATGTTAATAGTACCAATGAAACAATAGTAAATAGTGATTTAGATAATAATTTAAATGTACTAGCATATAATTTATCTTATTATGGATATTATATATTAGTTATTACATTAGTAGTTAAAGTATTATATTATGTAGTATTTGCTTATTATAATGATGGTAAGACTATTGGAAAAGCTTTATTTAAGATTAAGGTTAAGAAGACAACTAATAATAAGTTAAAGATGACAGATTTATTAGTAAGAAGTGCGGTTGGTTATGAAATGATATTTGAATTAATAAATATTATTTTATTAAAGTTATGTACTATGAATACTTATTTAAGTACTAATAAGATAGTGAATAGTTTAGATTCTGCTGTTATGATGGTAATAGTAGTAATGATACTATTTAGAAAAGATAATAGAGGATTACATGATATTATTTCTGGTACTAAGGTAGTTAATATAAATGAAGGAGATAAAAATGAAAATAGGAATAGCTAATGATCATCGTGGTATCGAATTAAAAAATAGAATTATTAAGTATTTAGAATCTAAGAATATTGAATATAAGAATTATGGTTGTGATAATGATTTAGATAAAGAAAATATTGATTATGTTGATTATGCTAAGAGATTATGTTATGGAATTAAAAATGGCGAAGTTACACTTGGTATATTGGTATGTGGTACTGGAATAGGAATGAGTATAGCTGCTAATAAAGTTAAAGGTATAAGAGCGGCTAAAGTAAATACTCCTAGAGAAGCAGCACTTGCTAAAGAACATAATATGGCTAATGTTATTACTCTAGCTGAATATACTGAAAATTTAGAAGAAATACTAGATTCATATATTAATACAGAAAACTCTAAAGAAGAAAGACATCTTAGAAGAGTAGAAAAGATAGCGGAATTAGAAAATGAATAAAAAAGTATTAAAATATTCTTATATATTAGGATTTATTATTTCTGCTATTGAATGTACTACTATAACATTGATACCTGTTGGTATAGTTGGATTTATTGCTTCGTTTAAGATAAAGAAATATTATAGAGTAAAAGTAGAAAAATTTGATAAATATTCTGATAAATTTCTTACTTGGTCAATAGTACTTTCATTATCTACTGTTATACCTGGAATTATTTGTTTAATATATTATATAGTATATGGAAATATGAAACTTAAAGAATTAGATAAAAAATAATACACATAATTTTAAAATTATGTGTATTTTCTTTTTAATATAGATTTTTTTGTATGTAAATTAAATGTTTATTTTTTATCAATTTTATAGAATAATAATTTATTATATGATAAGATTTAATTAGGAGGGATGATTATGAAATATAATATCCGTGGCAACAAGATAGAGGTTACTGAGGCTATTAATGATTACATTAAATCAAAAATCTCTAAGCTTGAAAAATATCTAGATGATAATGATGAGGTTGAAGCTAAAGCCCTTATATCAACTAGAGGAAAGGATCAAAAGGTTGAAGTAACTATTTGGAGTGGCAAATATAATATTAGAGCTGAAGAAGTAAATCCTGATTTATATGCCGCTATTGATTTAGTTATTGATAAACTCGAACGTCAATTTAAAAAGTACAGAGAAAAGCTTACAAGTAAAAGAGTTAAGAAAGAAGATTTACCTTCTATAGAAATTGAAGAGTATTTTGAAGATGAAGAAGCTACTGTAGTTAGACGTAAAGAAGTTTTCTTAAAACCAATTGATGAAGAAGAAGCTATTACTCAAATGGAATTATTAGGTCATTCATTCTTTGTATTTAAAGATGTACACACTGGAAAAATTAATGTTGTGTATAAAAGAAATGATGGAGACTATGGAGTAATAGAAGCCAATTAATATTAATTTTTTAAAAAGATTTGTGATTATTATAGTTATGCTATATTATTCACTTTTCTTTTTTTGTTTGATATAATATTCTCTAAGGAGGAATTCAAGATGAAGTTATTCAAAAGTATATTTGATTATGAGACTAAAGAACTTAAAAAGATAGATAAATTAGTTGATGCGATAGAAGCTTTAGATTTAGATATGCAAAAATTAAAAGATAAAGATTTTAGAACTAAAACAGATGAATTTAAAAGTAGATTAGAAAAAGGTGAAACATTAGATGATATATTAGTTGAAGCTTTTGCTTTAGCTAGAGAGGCTTGTTATAGAGCTTTAGGTGAGAAACCATTTAGAGTTCAATTAATAGGTGGTGTAGCAATACATAGAGGTAATATTGCTGAAATGAAAACTGGTGAAGGAAAAACATTAACTACTGTATTACCAGCTTATTTAAATGCTTTATCTGGGTTAGGTGTTCATGTTATTACAACAAATGAATACTTATCAACTCGTAATGCTGAATGGATGGGACCTATATATGATTTATTAGGTGTAACTGTTGGTATTAATTTAAGAGATAAGAATCCTAGAGAGAAAAAAGAAGCATATGAATGTGATATTACATATACTACTAATAATGAACTTGGATTTGATTATCTAAGAGATAATATGGTTGTTCATGCTGAGAATAGAACTCAAAGAGGACTTAATTTTGCTATTATAGATGAAGTTGATTCAATTTTAATTGATGAAGCAAGAACACCTCTTATTATTAGTGGTGGAGTAGCTAAAGGAAGTAGTGTTTATAAAGAAGCAGATAGAGTAGCTAAAGCATTAAAAATTGATGATTATGTTTTAGATGAAAAGACTAAAAGAGTTACTTTAACTGAAGAAGGAGTTAAACATTGTGAACAATTATTACATGTAGATAATCTTTATGATATTCAAAATAGTGGTATTGTTCATAATTTGGATAAAGCATTAGTTGCTAATTATGGATTTAAAAGAGATGTAGATTATGTTGTTGAAAATGATCAAGTTTTAATAGTAGATGCGTTTACTGGTAGACTTATGCATGGTAGACAATTTAGTGAAGGATTACATCAAGCAATTGAAGCTAAAGAAGGAGTTACTATTAATGAAGAAACTAAGACTTTAGCAACAATTACATTCCAAAACTTATTTAGAATGTATAATAAATTATCTGGTATGACAGGTACTGCTAAAACAGAAGAAGAAGAATTTAGAGATATATATAATACTTATGTAGTATGTATTCCAACTAATAAACCTGTTATTAGAGATGATCAACCAGATTTAATTTATTCATCATTAAATGGTAAATTTAAAGCATTAGTTAGAACTGTTAAAGAAATACATAGTACTGGTAGACCAGTTTTAATAGGTGTTGCTTCAGTAGAAACATCTGAAGTTGTTGACCAGTTATTAACAAAAGCTAAAATTAAACATGAATTATTAAATGCTAAGAATCATGAAAGGGAAGCACATATTATTGAAAATGCTGGTAAAAAGGGTGCTGTTACAATTGCTACTAATATGGCAGGACGTGGTACTGATATTAAATTAGGTGAAGGTGTAAGAGAACTTGGTGGTTTATTTGTAATTGGTACTGAAAGACATGATTCAAGAAGAATAGATAATCAGTTAAGAGGTCGTAGTGGTAGACAAGGAGATCCTGGTACATCTAGATTTTTTGTATCTATGGAAGATGACTTAATGGTTAAGTTTGGTTCTGATAGAATGAAATCTATTATGCAAGGATTAGGTGTTGCTGAAGATCAAGCTATTTCAAATAGAATGATTTCTAAGAGTTTAGAATCTGCTCAAAAGAAAGTTGAAGGATTCAACTTTGATAGAAGAAAAGGATTACTTGATTTTGATAATGTAATTTCTAAACAAAGAGAAATAATATATGAAAGAAGAAATGAAATATTAGATCAAGATAGTATTAGAGATAGAGTATTAGAAACATTTAAAACTTTTGTAGAAAATCAAATAAATAGTCATTTAGCTCCAGAAGGATTTTTAACTGATAATGATATTGATAATATTATGGAAATATTTAATTCACATTTACTTAAAAAGAATAAATTAAGAGTAAGTGATTTTAAAGATAAATCAAATGAAGAAGTAATTGATGGAATTTATAAAATAGTATTGGATGATTATTATAAAAAACTAGAAGATATTCCTGAAGAAATACAAAATGATTTTGAAAAGTCTATTTCATTAAGAGTAATTGATAAAAATTGGATGAATCAATTAGATAGTATGGAAGCTTTAAAAGAAGGTGTTGGATTAAGAGGATATGCTCAAACTAATCCATTACAAGTTTATGCTTTAGAAGGATTTCAAATGTTTGATAATATGATGGCAACTATCAGTGAAGAAATATCTAGATTTTTATTAAATGCTGAAATTAGACAAAATATTGAAAGAGAAGAAGTAAAAAATGTACATCTAAATGATGGAAAAGAACAAGTAAAATCTAAACCTAAAAAAGCAGAAAAGAAGATAGGTAGAAATGATCCTTGTCCATGTGGGTCAGGCAAAAAGTATAAACAATGTTGTGGTAAGTAGTTTAAAAGCCCGATTTTACGGGCTTTTCTAATGTTCCAAAATATTCAAAATGTATTTTAGATACAGTTTTAGATACAATTCTCTTATGGATAAACTGTATGTAAACTGTTTTTTTTTACGGTTTAGTCGCAATTAAAACCCTTATTTTATAGGTACTTAATAAAAAAATGACCACTGTCCCTTAGATATAGGAAATTTTATGATATAATTATATAAGGAGTGATATTATGTGGGATGCTAATCAAAGTTGGCAAAGTGAATCATTTAAAAATATGCTTATCTATGAAAGAAACAATGCTAGAGAAAAACTAATCTATGATGTAAATCAACGTTTAAATGCTTATAACAATATAAAAAAGAATGCAGAGTTTCTAATTGGAAATGATGATCCACAATTATTAGCATTGATTTTTTCATTAATATCAATTACGTATAATAAAGATGATTTATCTGAATATATAAAAAATGAAGACTTATCTAACTATATGAATGCTTGGATTCAGACAAATGATGAGTTTTCAACAACATTAGTTGGTCATACGTTTCAAAAAATGCCAGAAAAAAATTTGAATATTGGAGAAAAATTTGATATACCTCATAGTACACTTACTGTATATGTCCCAAATAATAATGGAGGTGGCAGTCGGGTATATGATATTAATGATTGGGAATTTAATTATGATCATAGTATTTTATCAATAGATCATGGAGAAATTACATCTTTAAAAAAGGGATGTACGGTAATTGAGTGTATTAATAAAAAGTATGGTGAACATAGAAGAATAAAAATTAATAGTGGTAATATTAAACAATCACATATAACTGAGTTCTTTTTTACTCAGATTAGAAATATTATTGCTCATGGCAGGTTTACTTTAATAAATTCAGGTTTATACGATACATTGGATGAGTATGGGAAATACAATATGTCATCAGCAGATAACAGATATCAAAAAGGTGCACAGAGAGATTTACTAATTTATGAAAATAATCAATTAAATGTTGCATATGATAAAGAAAATACATTTAATCCAAAATATATAATTTATTTAGCTAAAACTTTATATGCTAAAGAAGGAAATCCATTTATAAAATTTATTAATATTTTTGATACAAATGATAGTTGGGTTCTTATAAAACAAGAATTGGATAAATTAACTTCAAAAGAGATAGAAGATTTTTATTCATTGATTCTATTATCAAAATTTTATATAAATTTTATATATAACTATGATACTGCTGATAAAGATAATTATGATTATGCTAAGTTGCCAGTTAAAGATGAATTAAGAGGTTCTCTAAAAAATAAAGAATTTATCTATGAAATCAGGACTGCAATAATGCATGGAAGATATACATACAAAAATAGTGAGTTTCATTTTTGGAATTATGATAAAAAAGATAATAAGACTATAACATTTGATGTAAAAATTTCATGTGCTGATTTTATATCATTATTTATAGAAAAAGAAGAAGATTTTTATAATAATATGAAATATGATCCTAGCCAATTAATTAGTGGTAAAAGAACCAAATAGTGAAAAAGATACTTTCATTTTAGATACAGTTTGGCGATAATGTCGAGGGAAACCAAGGGAAAAATAGGAAAGCCAAAATCAATATAGCACGGAATTAAGCCAAAATGGGAAGCTATAAAGGCACAATCATTAGGCCATGTGGCAGTGGTAAGAAATATAAACAATGTTGTGGTAAGTAAGGTAAATAAAGGGATTGCGGGCATCGACACTATTAAAAAAAGTGAAAAAACGTGAATTAGATACCCTTTAGATATCCTGAAAATATATTAATATAGACTATTCGAGGTTATTTTGAATAGTTTTTTATTGTTAATAAAATATCAACAATGCTATGAAAATAATATAAGTTTTTTATGGTTTTTGGACATTATTAATGAAAGTTTAATGGAAAAACATAGATCATAAAGAATTATGATATAATTATATTTGGGAGTTGATAAAAATGTTAAGATTGATAGATGCTGAAGAAAAATATTTAGATGGATATAGGGAAGCATATCTATTATCTGTAGAAAAATTGAAAGAAGGAAAAATAAAAAAACATAATTTAATGTTTAAAAACCCTGATGAAGTTAATATTATTCAAAATTTTAAAGATAATAGAGACCAATCAAAACTACCTTCTAATTCTGTTCCTTCATATGATTTTTTTGCGGTTGATGGTAATAAATTTATTGGAGTAATTCATATTAGAACTAAACTAACTGAAAGATTACTTACATATGGTGGACATATAGGTTATGTTGTTAATCCTAAATATTGGAATATGGGTTATGGTAAACAAATCCTAAAATTAGGTTTAGAAAAATATAGTGATATAATACAAGATAATAAAATACTAATAACATGTGATGATGATAATATTGGTTCCTATAAAATAATAGAATTTAATGGTGGTCAACTAGAAAATAAGATTGAAAATGAAGTTAAAGGGGAAAGGTTTTTAACTAGAAGATATTGGATAAATAAATGATAAGAATGTGATATTATAATGTAAAGTATTAAAAATAGAATTATTTTTGAAATCAAAATTAGTATATATGGTAATCAAGTTATTGAATTATTAAAACAATAAATTAGATACCTTTAAAAATATATTTTCACTTTTTCTCACTAATTATCACTTTTCTTGATATTAAAAAGAGTGAAATAAAATGAAGAAAAGTGATAAAGTATAAGGAATTCATAAAGATTTAATAAAAAAAAGTGACTGAAATATTAAATGATTCATGACCATGTGGCAGTGGTAAAAAATATAAGTAATGTTGTAGTAAATAAGCTCGCAACCCCCCAATAAAATAAGGGGTAAAAACGAGTTTTTTTTGAAAAATAGCCAAAAATTAGATTTAGAACCATTTTATATGCACATTTTAAAGTGAGTATAAATAGTATGATATAATATTCATCAGGAGATGATCTTATTGATATATAAATGGATTTATAAAACACCAGATGAATTTGATGATATTGTACTAAATAGTGATGGTGAGTATTTAATAGGATTATGGTTTGTTAATTCTAAAGATTCAAGTAAATATAATATAAATTGTGAAGAAAAAGAATTACCAATTTTCAATGAAACATGTAATTGGTTAGATATTTATTTTAGCGGTAAGGAACCAAATTTTACTCCTAAATACAAGATTAATAATTCAACACCTTTTAGAAATATAGTTATTGAATTAATGAAAAACATTCCATTTGGAGAAACAATTACTTATGGTGATATTGCTAAAAAAGTTGCAACAATAAAAGGTAAAAAAAGAATGTCTAGTCAAGCTGTTGGTGGAGCTGTTGGTTGGAATCCAATATGTATTATAATTCCATGTCATAGAGTAGTTGGTTCTGACGGAAATCTAACTGGATATGGTGGAGGAATTAAAAATAAGATTGCTTTATTAAAACTTGAAAAAAATGATATGAAAAAATATTCTTTACCAAATAAAAAAAGTTAAAAAATTAGTTGTAAGATTAAGATATAGAGAACGGATTAAACCCGTTTTTGTATGGTATAATAATTATTGAAAGAGAGGATGTAATATGATAAATAAAGATTTAAAAAAAGAAGAAAGTAAAAAACCTGAGAGGGAAAGATTTTTATCATCAATTTATTTAATAATTAAAAATGAAAATGGAGATATTTTACTTCAAAGAAGACAGGGAACAAAATTATGGCCTGGATATCTTGCTTTACCAGCTGGACATATTGATGAAGGAGAAAATGCTTATGAAGCAGCAATTAGAGAAGCAAGAGAAGAATTAGGAATAGAAATACAGGTAGAAGATATTGTAGATATTTTTGTTGTTAATAGGAAGAATAAATCATTACCACCATATTATGATGTATATTTTGAAGTATCAAAATATTTAGGAGAAATTAAAATAGCTGAGCCAGAAAAATGTTCTGAATTAGTTTGGGCAAATATAAATAATCTACCTAATGATATTATAGATTTTGAAAAAGAAGCTATGATAAACAATGCTAATGGTATAAAATTTAGTGTTACTTATGCTGACAATGAAAAGAAACTAGTAAAAATAAAATAGTAATATATGTTATAATTTTTATGAATGATATTAAGGATTAAATATTTATGAAAAAGATAATTGTAAGTATTGTTGTTTATACTGTAGTATTAATAACTTTTTTATACATTTTTTCTGAATATGATGTAGATAGTAATAGTACATCTAATAATGAAACTATTAGTACTATGTTATCTTGTTATAATGAAGAAGAGTTAAGTAATTATAAAAAAAGAATAGATTATATTTCATATTTAGATAAAAATAATAAATTAGTTGGTTTTGAAAAGATTGAAAAGTATTATGATTTTAAAAAAGAAAAAGAATATAATAATACATGTGATAGTTTAAATAATAAAGTAGAAAATAAAAATGAATATTTAAATGAAAAAATAGTTTGTAATAAGAATTTTAGAGAAGTTACTATTTATGATGAATATGATTTATTAAAGGTAAGTGATAAAAAAGTATTATTAGAAGATATTAATGAGTCTTTGGATGATAGTTTTATATTGGATGTAGAAAAATATAAAAAGGATTTTTTTAATAAAGATTATTTTTGTAAGGAGAAGTAAATATGAAAACAGAAAAAAATATTTTGATAGCATTTTTATTAAATATAACATTTTCTATATTTGAATTCTTTGGTGGATTGTTTACTAATTCAGTGGCAATATTATCTGATTCTATTCATGATTTAGGGGATGCTATTTCAATTGGTATTTCATATTTTATGGAAAGAAAAAGTAAAAAGAAAGCTAATAAAGAATATACTTATGGATATGTTAGATATTCTGTATTAGGTGGTGTTATTACTACTACAATATTATTAGTTGGATCTATATTAGTGATTATAAGCTCTATTAAGAGATTAATTAATCCTGTTAGTGTTAATTATAGTGGTATGATTATATTTGCTGTTATAGGGGTTATATTGAATTTTACAGCTGCTTATGTTACTAGAGAAGGAGATTCAATTAATCAAAAGTCAGTTAATTTGCATATGCTTGAAGATGTTTTAGGATGGGTAGTAGTATTAATTGGTGCGATTATTATGAATTTTACTGATATTAGTATAATAGATCCAATTATGAGTATAGGAGTAGCTATATTTATATTATTTAATTCTATTAAGAATTTGAAAAGGGTATTAGATTTATTTTTGGAAAAGACACCTAGTGGTATAGATATAGATAAATTAAAAAAACATTTATTAAAAATAGATGGTGTAGAAGATATTCATCATATACATATATGGAGTATGGATGGATTTAATAATTATGCTACTATGCATATTGTTTCTAAATCTAAAAATATATCTAAAGTAAAAAAAGAAATAAGAGAAGAATTAGAAGAACATAATATATGTCATGCTATATTAGAAACAGAAGAAGAAGTTTGTGATGATAAAGAATGTAATGTTGAATTTAAAGAGCATACACATATGCATCACCATCATCATTAATAATATATGATATAATTATTATGGAGAGATTAATATGAAATATATTAAAGATAATTGGAAGTTTTTATTAATAGTATTAATTATATGTTTAATAGGTGGATATTTTACTTTGATGTATGAGTTTCAATCTTTTGATCAAAAGATGTTAGATGAAGTTATTAAACAAGTTGGCTCTAAAAATATGTTTATTGTTTTATCAATGATATCTATATTATTTTATACAGTTATATTTAGTATATTTGGAATTATTTTATCTAATAAAGTTGGTTTATGGAAAAAGATTAAGAAAGATAATGAAGGAATTAGATTAGTTTGTATTATATCTATTATTGGTGGTTTATTAATTAGTGTATTTGATAGGTATTTATTTGGTTTATTTATAGAACCAATTAAACATTTATATGATGTTAAACCTACTATTGAATATATTATCGCTTCTTTTACTTATGGAGCTGTTTTTGAAGAAATATTAATGAGATTATTTTTAATGTCATTATTCGTATTTATTATTTCTAAAATATTTAATAGAAAGAATAAAAAAATACCTGTTAAAGTATTTGTAATAGCAAATATCCTAATTGCATTATTATTTGCATTAGGACATATACCATCTACTATTCAATTATTTGGTTATATAGATGGTTTATTGTTATTTAGATGTATATTATTAAATTGTGGTTTAGGTTTATTACTTGGTTATTTATATAGAAAATATGGTATATGTTATTCTATGTTTGCACATTTTGGAATACATTTTATTTCTAAATTATTATGGATTTTATTTATATAATTAGTGTTTTATGGTATATTATAGATAGGTGATTTATATGAGTTATTTAAAAGAAGAAAGACCAGAAATACAAACTATGATTGATTTATTTACTACAATAGATAAATTAAATAAAATTTATTCAGTTGATCAATCATTAGATATTTTGGATATGTATATTAAAAATGGAGATGAAAAAGTTATTACTCCTGAATATGGTATTAGAGAATTTGTTTCTAAGAGTAATATTAGAAATACTTTTTTACCAATATATGAGAATGGTTATAATCATTTAATGGATTATATTGAAGACATGAATCCTTCTAAAAAAATGAGTAGATAAAATAGTATGAATTAGTTCATACTTTTTTTATGCTATAATTATTATAGGTGTTTTATTATGAGTTTAGATAGTAAGTTAATGATAAAAAAAATTAGGTTACAAAGAGATAAGATAGAGTCTTTTGATGTATATCCTTTTAATATAGATGTTGTTAGAAATTTTGAAGAATTAAATTTTGATTCACCTGTTACATTTTTTGTTGGTGAAAATGGTGTTGGTAAATCTACATTTATTGAAGCAATTGCAGTTTCACTTGGTATGCCTGCTGAAGGTGGAACTGAAAATTTTAGATATGAGACAAAAAATACTACATCTAATTTATCTGATTATTTAGTTGTTAGTATTTATAATAAACCTAAAATGAAATTTTTTTTAAGAGCGGAAAGTTTTTATAATTTTTCTACTGAAATGGAAAGATTAGTTGAAGAAGATGGTTATCATAAATTATATTCTATTTATGGTGGTAGTTTGCATAATTGTTCACATGGTGAGGCATTTCTTCAATTGGTTAAAAATAAATTTAAGGGAAATGGATTATATATTTTAGATGAACCTGAAGCAGCTTTGTCACCTCAAAGACAATTATCATTATTATATTTAATAAATGAATTAGTAAAAGATGGTAGTCAGTTTATTATAGCAACTCATTCACCAATACTAATTAGTTATAGAAATGGTAAAATATTGGATTTAAATAATAATTTTAAAGAAATTAAATATGAAGATACAGATATTTATTCATTATATAAAATGTATTTGGATGATCCAGATGGAATGCAATATAGGTTGTTCGATTGATAAAAATATTATAAAATATAGTAAATTGCAACCAATAATTGACAAATTTCCAAGGCAACTATATAGAGCGCAACCGATGTTAATGCTATAATTTTTGTTAGAAAGAGGTGGAAAATATGACAATTGGAGACAGATTGTTAAAATTAAGAAAAGAAAGAAATTTATCACAAGAAGATTTAGCTAATGAATTAGATGTATCTAGACAAACTATATCAAAGTGGGAGACAAATCAATCAATGCCTGACTTTGATAAAATAGTACCATTATGTAAATATTTTGGTATTACTACTGATGAACTATTAACAGGGGATAAGGATATAGTAGAATCACAAGCTAAAGATGTTAAATCTAATTATGCTAGAAATATTGCTGTAGCTGTTATGTTATATATATTATCAGTTGTAGCAATCATAGTTTTTGCAGGTGGATTTAATCAAGAAATAGTTGGTGTTACTGTATTTTTTGTATTAATAGCTATTGCTACTGGAATATTAGTATATAATGGAATTTATTATAAAAAAGAATCTAAAGATGAAGAATCTGTTAAGAATGATAGTTTAGCTAAACAAGTAAATGGTATTATTGATATTGTTTGTTTATTAATATATTTAGTTGTTTCATTTAAAACAGGTGCTTGGCATATTACTTGGATTATATTTATTATTAATGGTTTAATTAATAGAATAGTAAAGTTATTATTTAATTTAAAAAATCATAATAATAGTTTTGGGGAGGAAGAATAATGGAAAAGACTATTACTATCCTTAGAATTGTATTATTAAGTTTATTAATATGTATATTATGTAGTGTTTTAGTTTTATTTATGAATAAAGATTTTAATATTAGTAAATATATTAATTTTGAAACTAATTCTTCATTAATATATGATGAAAATATTGAAGAGAATTTTAGTATTATAGATATTTATTCTAGAGATTTAGATTTTGATTTCGTTAAATCTAAAAATGATATTACTAATATAAAAGTATATGATAATAAGAATAATAAAATTAACATTACTGTTGAAGATGATACATTAAAAATTGTATCTGATAATGATACTAATAATTATTGTTTCTTTTGTTTCAATTTAAAAAAGAAAGCTATTATTAGTTTACCTGAAAAAGAATATGATTTAATAATTAAGACTTTATCAGGAGATATTAATTCTAGTATAGATTTTAATAATGTTACATTAGAATCAACAAGTGGGGATTTAGAATTTGTTAATATTAAAAATGCAAAAATAAATGTTACAAGTGGAGATATTGAAATAAAAGAAGTTGATAGTTTAGAAATAGAATCAACAAGTGGAGATGTTGAAATAGATAAGATAAATAATTATATTGATATTGAAACTAGATCTGGTGATATTAGTATTGAAGATTTAACAATAACTAAAGATTCAAGTATTAAAGTAACTAGTGGAGATATTAAAGTAGAAAAAGCATCTGAAAATATTTATTTTGATACTAGTGTAGTAAGTGGAGATGTTAAAATAAACAATAATAATAGACATGCTGAATATGAATTAAAGATTAAGACTACATCTGGAGATATTGTTGTTATTAATTAGAAGCAGAAATATTTCTGCTTTTTTTATAAAAAAATATTGAAAAATTATCTCTATTTGATAAAATAAATTCTTGATTGGGGGAGATATTTATATGAAATATGATTATGATACTTTAGTTTTATTGAGAGAAAATGTTAAACTTAGTTTATCTGAATATATTAAAGTAAGAGAATTAAGAGTACTTGCTCTTGAATATCAAGATTGCATTAATAGGATAGAAAAATGCAAATTAGGAGTAGATTTTTCTAATGCTTTTCAATTAGAATTTGATTTTAGATTTGATAGATGGAAAAAGAAAGTAACAAATCGTTGGATTGAAAAAGGTTCTGAAAAAAAATTAGAAGAATTTGCTTTAGAAGAATTAAATAAACAAAATGAAAAGAAACATGTTTTAAAAAGATAATGAATCTTATTTAGGTAATCAAGTTAAGTTAGATGATAAATATGTTAATAATTATTTTGGATTAGTATGTAATATGAATTTCTTATTAGTATGTGAATATGATGAAGGTGGTATTAATCCTGAAATAATTGTATTTAAAAGAAGATAATAAATAATTCTATTATCTTTTTTTATGATATAATTTATTATGATAGGTGATAGTAATGAAGAAAAAAGTTTTTATTGGTATATTTTTATTATTTAGTTTATTTTATGTGTTATTAAATATTGATATTAATAAAACATCATATAGTGCTAATAATGCAGAAGATGCTTTAAGAATTAGGTATCAGAATGCAGTATTGGAGACTGCTAATCAATATCTTTATAGAGGAAAAAATATACAATATGATTCAACTTTACTTACTTATGAAAAAGGTAAAAAACTTAAAAAGAATGGTCAAATTGGGTTTACTCCTGATGTTACTGATCATCCAGAGCAAAGTCGAATGAATCAAAACGCTTTGTATTCACCTGAAGATGTTACTGATCAAGATATTCATTTATTTGTATGTTCTCATTTTACTACTGCAGTTTATTCAGAAACATTTGTTGATAATAGTGGTAATAAATATGTATTCAAAAATAAAAAAGGATTTGTAAGATTTGATGTTGGTGATTTAAATGCTATGGCTAATAAAAATAGGGAAGAAACTTATAGGAAAGATATAGCGGTTTATCAAGTTAAAGATAATGATGATTATAAATGGTCAGAACATAAAAGTGAAATCTATAAAATTTTTTCTGATGTGGATAATGGTGGAAAACTTAAACCAGGTGATTTAATAGCTTATGGGAATGGTTCTAGTGGTCATGTAATGTTGTATGTTGGAAATAATAGAGTAATACATTCAACAACTGGTGCTCCCAAGACATATCAAGATGCTGGAAATGCAACAAATACTGCAGGTATTCCAAGGGCTAAATATCATTTAGAATCTAAAGCAGATATTATTGAAACTGAAAGTGGTACATTAGAAGTAGCAACTGATACTAAGGGAACTGTTAAAAAAACAATATGGAGTTCAATACTAGATAATTATTATGCAGCAGCTAATAATGGGAAAGTAATGTCTATTTTAAGACCAATAAATGAACTTGTTAAAAATAGTAATTATAAATTATCAAGTAATGCAGTTAATAGAGAAAAGAAACCTGGATTATATTTGATTAAAAAAGCATCTGTTGAAAAGTATGAAAGTGTTAATTTAGGTGATTCAATTACATATTCTATTATTATAGAAAATAAATCTGAAAATAATTATACAAATATAGAGGTAAAAGATGTTGTACCTGAATATACTACTTTAACTAAAATTAATAATTCAGGTAAAAATAATAACGGAAATTTATCATGGACTGTTAATTTAAATGCTGGCAAAAAAATTACATTAACATATACTGTTACTCTTTCTAAATATATAGGAAATTTAGGTAAAACAATTGAAAGTAATAAAGGAACAGTAAATGGTATTCCTTTGAAATCAATTAGTACTAAGATAAATATTACATTAACAAAAGATGAAATATCTAATTTAGTTAATTATGTTAAAAATAATAATAATAAAACTTATAGTAGAACAGTAGATTTTATTAATGATGCTTATGAGAATGGAGCTAAACTTAAAGTAAATCTTAAGAGTTTTAATGATATATATAATAATTTATTTGTTAAAGGAACTTATACTGTAAGTTCAGAAGATAATAAGAATTTTGTACAAAGAACATTAGAACCAGAAGGAGCAGTAAGAGATACTTATACTTTAAAGAAAAGAGAAAAAGTATCATCAGAGTATCAAGATTATTATGATACATATGTAAGTGGTTTGTTTGGTGGTATATATACTTCTTCACAAGATGAAACAGGGATAGAACATAGTAGAAATGTAATTTTTACATCTAAAACATTGTTACCTGGTGATGTTATATATGTTTATGATGCTAATTATGCTAAAGATTCATTTAATAATTATCCTAATAAAGGTGGATATATTACTGGTGAAAAGAATATGTATCTATATTTAGGTGATGGGGAATTTGCTACTATGAATATTAAGACTAGTAAAGTATATATTTATGATAAAAATAAAGAATTTAATTATTATTTTTATACTCCAACTAGAAACGAAGAAAATAAGATAGATTTTACTGGTTTAAGAAAAGTAAGTATGGGAGAAAGATTATTAATTAGTTTAATTGGTCAAAATAGTTTTATTGTATTAAGACCAAGTTATAATATTGAATATCTTCCAACTAGTGTAGCAGTAACAAGTGATTTAACTAAAAAGACATATATACAAAAATATGAGAAATTGGATTTAACTGGTGGAAAAGTAAGAATTTTTTATGGAAGATTTGGAACTCAGACTTTAGATATAACAAATAAAAATATAACAGTAAGTAATTTTGATAATACTAAAGTTGGAACAAATACATTAAAAATTACTTATAAAGATCCTAGAACATCAAAAGAGGTTAGTACTACATATGATGTACAAATAATAAATAAAAGTTTAGAAAGTATTTCAGTTAGTAGTAATCCTAAAAAAATAGATTATGTTCAAAATAAAGAACAATTAGATTTAACTGGTGGTGTATTAAAATTAACGTATAATGATAAATCTACTGGAACTTTAGATATGACTAATAAAGATGTTAAAGTGTCAGGATTTGATAATACTAAGTTAGGAAAACAAAAAATAACTCTAACTTATAATAATAAGAAAACAACAATAAGTGTATCTATAGTTGAAAAAGCTATGAGTGATGTTAAGTTAGAAAAGAAACCTACTAAAACTAAATATATTGAAAATTATGAAGAATTAGATTTAACTGGTGGTGTTATTAAAGTTATTTATAGTGATAATTCTGTAGATACAATAAATTTACCTAATAAAGAAGTTAAAGTTAGTGGATTTAATAATAAAAAAACTGGAAGTAATACTATATCATTAACATATTTAGGTAAAACTGTAACATTTAGTGTATCAATTGTTTCTAAGAGTATTGAATCAATTGAAATGGATAAATTACCAAATAAAACAAAATATATTCAAAATAAAGAACAACTTGATATAACAACTGGTAGTATAAAAGTTTCATATAATAATAAGACAAAAGATACTGTTAAATTAAGTTCACCAAATGTAACTATAAGTGGATTTAATAATAGTACTTTAGGTACTCAAAAGATAATTGTAACTTATTTGAAGAAAGAAACATCATTTAATGTTGAAATAATTAAAACTTCAGAAAGAAAATTAGTAAGTGTTAAAGTACATAAAAAGCCCAATAAGACAAAATATACAAAGGGTGTAGAAGTACTTGATTTATCTGGTGGACAATTAGAATTAAAATATGATGATAATACTACTGAAATAATTAATATGAATTCTGTTAATGTTGAAGTAGGAACATTTGATAATAATAGTACTGGTAAACAAAAGGTAGAATTAAATTATTTTGGACAGACAGTAGAATTAGATGTAGATGTTGTTGAAAGAGAAATAACAAAAATTGAAGTCAAAGAAACACCTCAAAAAGAAGAATATACTGAAAGTGATGATAAACTTGATTTATCAGGCGGATATGTTGAAGTAAATTATTCAGATAAAACTAAAGAAAAAGTTGAACTTACATCACCTAACATAAAAGTAGTTGAAACTAAAGATGTAGTTGAAACAATACAAGATGAAACAACTCAGGGTGAATCAAATCAAGGTGAATCAAAAACTAGTAGTTCAACGAAGAAGAAAAAGAAAGTAGTTATTGCTTATGGAGGACAACAATCATCATTTGATGTTAAAGTAGATGAAGGTGTAACTTTAAAAATTGATGATAATACTTCTGAAGATAATAATGAAAATATTAGTGAATTAAATAACACTACAAAAAATGATGAAATTAATACAAATGAAGAAAATATGAATACAAATAAACCAAATTATGTATATATTATTGCTGGAGTATTAGCTGTTATTGGGGGCATTTTTGTAGTAATTAAGAAGTTTTTAAATAAAAAAGAGAATATATCATATCAATGATATATTTCTTTTTTTTTATGATATAATATTTTTAGGTGATAAAGATGAATGAATATATCAATTTAGATGAAAAAAATATTAATGAAGAACATATTTGTTGTGCGATAGGTGATCCTAAACATCAAGTTGGTGTTGATAAGAAGAAAGAATGGATTAAAAATAAGTTTAAAGATGGTCATGTTTTTAGAAAATTAAATGCTAGAGGTAAAATATTTATTGAATATGAACCAATTGAGACAGCTTGGGTACCAATAAATGGTAAAAATTATGAATATATTTATTGTTTATGGGTAGCTGGTAGTTTTAAAGGAAAAGGAATAGCAAGAGAATTACTGGAATATGCTATTAAAGATGCTAAAGATAAGAAAAAGAGTGGTATTTGTACTTTAGTTGCTCAAAAAAAGAAACCATTTCTTGGTGAAAAGAAGTTTTTTGAACATTTTGGATTTAAAGTAGTAGATAGTATTAAAGATTATGAGTTAATGGCACTACAATTTGATGATAAAGATACACCTAAGTTTAGTGATAGTGCTAGAAATATGAAAATAGATGATAAAGATTTTACTATTTATTATACTAATGAGTGTCCTTATGTAGAATATGAAGTGAATGAGTTATCTGAATATGCTAAAAAGAAGGATATTAAGTTAAAATTTGTTAAAATTGATTCATTAGAGAAAGCTAAGAATGCACCTTGTATTATTAATAATTGGGCTAATTTTTATAATGGAGAATTTATATCTAATACTATATTAAATGCTAATGCATTTGAGAAATTAGTAAAATGAAAGAATTAATAAATAATATAGATAAGATACATACAACTAAAATGGGTGTTGAAAGAATAAGTAGAAACCTTAATATAGATGAAGATGTTGTTGAATTTTGTAAAAAAATAATAGTTAGTGATGATAGTAAGATATATAAAAATGGTAAAAATTATTATTGTGAAAATGGAAATATAAAAATAACTATTAATTCATATAGTTATACTATCATAACAGCTCATATTATTAAGTAAAGGTGTTTATATGCTTAAAAAATTAGATAAAATTAGAAAATCTGATAATATAATAGATGTCAAGAATCAAATAATTTATACATCTATTATTTTTATTGTGGGTATAATATTAGGAATTTTTTCAAAATGGCTTGATAATTTGAGTATAGATGATTCTATATGGTGGATGAGTATTATTGGAAAGTTGGATTTAAGAAATTTCTTTTCTAATTTAAGTATTTGGTTATTAATAGCACTAATAATATCTATATATAGTAAGTCTAGTTTGAAAGCTAGTTTAAATACTTTTGTATTTTTTGTTGGTGTAACAGTTAGTTATCATTTATATACTGTATTATTTAGTGGATTTAATCCTAAAAATTATATGATGATTTGGTATGGATTAACAATTGTATCTCCATTACTTGCTTTTATATGTTTTTATAGTAAAAGTGATAATAAAATATCGATAATAATAAGTAGTTTAATATTATATGTAATGTTTAGTATGTGTTTTAATATAGGAATGTGGTATTTTGATATAAAAACTATATTAGATCTAATAGTATTTTTAATTAGTTGTTATGTTTTATATGTTAAACCTAAAAATATAGTTATTAGTTTATTTATTGGATTGGTTTTATCTTTTTTAATTAAAATTCCTTATTATATATGAAAATTTACAAGATAAATGTAAATTTTTTTATTATTATTTACTTATTTTTATTTTATATCATATACTTAATATAATAGGAGGAATTCTATGGCACTAGATAGTCATAAGTTTAGAAGTATAGAAAGAGGTTATGAAAAACCATATAGTCAAAGAATAGCCGAACAAAGAGAAAAATCTAAGGATTTAAAAAGATTATTGGAAGAATTAGATGAAGAAGTTAAAATAAAAGATAATGCACATAAAAATGTTGAATTAAATGAAGAAGAAAAAAGTCTTGATGATATAATGGATAGATTAAAATCTATTCATAAAAGAAATGAAGATATTGATCAAAAATGGATTAGAAAACATGAATCTGATGAATTAAATAGAAGTCATAGTAGTAGTTCTAAGTTTCATGATATAAATAAAAAAGAAGATTATATAAAAAGTGTTGATGATATGAAGAGAATGATTGATTCATTACCTGTGATAGATCCTGTGATTCCTGAGAAAGAAAACTTATTAGATGAAATTGACGCTGGTAGAAGCTTATAATTTAATAAAATATATATTTTTTGTATATATTTTATTTTTATTATGTGTATGAATAGTATGTTATAATATATATAGAAATGGAGAAAAAATATGATTAAATTAGTTTTAGTTAGACATGGTCAAAGTTTATGGAATTTAGAAAATAAGTTTACTGGTTGGACTGATGTTGATTTATCTGAAAATGGAATTAAAGAAGCTAAGGAAGCTGGTAAAGTATTAAAAGAAAAGGGATTTAGTTTTGATGTAGCTTATACTTCTGTACTTAAAAGAGCTAATCATACATTAGATTATATTCTTGAAGAGTTAGGAGAAAAAGATATACCAATTCATAGAAGTTGGAGATTGAATGAAAGACATTATGGTGCTTTACAAGGATTAAATAAAAAAGAAACTGCTGATAAGTATGGTGATGAACAAGTACATATTTGGAGAAGAAGTTATGATGTTCAACCACCTGCTTTAACTGATGATGATGAAAGATTTACTTCTATGAAGGGTGAATATGATGAATATTTACCACATACAGAGTGTTTAAAAGATACAGTAGAAAGAGTAATACCTTATTGGGAAAGTGATATTTTACCTAGTTTAAAGGAAGGAAAAAAGGTTATTGTTGCTGCTCATGGTAATAGTTTAAGAGGACTTATGAAATATTTAGATAATATGTCTGATGAAGATGTAGTAGCTTTAGAAATTGAAACAGGAAATCCTATTTGCTATGAGCTAGATGATGATTTTAAACCAATCAAGCATTATTATTTAAAATAATATGAAGATTCTAATAGTATCTGATATTCATGGTAATTATAAAAACATGAGTAAAGTATTAAAGGATAATAGTAGTTTTGATTATTTATTCATTTTAGGAGATGTCCTAGCAGGTGATTATGATACTGAAGGATATGATCCTGATAAACTTGCTAATTTATTAAATTTGAATAAAGATAAGATATTGGCTGTTAAAGGTAATTGTGATTATTATAGTGAAGAAATGTTGGATTTTATTCTTAATAAAGGATATATTACTATAGATTTAGATAATAAAAGATTTTTATTAACACATGGTCATATGTATAATTATAATAATTTACCTAGTAATGATTTTGATATATTGTTATTTGGACATACTCATAGTCCACTAATGAAAATAATTAATAAAAAACTATTTATTAATCCTGGATCTATTACTTATCCAAGAGGTTTATATAATGAAAGTTATATTATTTATGAAAATAATAAATTTAAATTGATTGATTTAAATAGTAATAAAGTATTAAAAGAATATGATTGTGAGGAAGAAATAAATGAAAATTAGTTTTGATAAGTTGGGTTTATCTATTGATGAATTGAAAAAGTTTGATAGAACTAATCCATATAATGTAGCTGCTTTATTTATAAATATTATATGTGATTATAGTGATCCCGATAAATTTAATGAAAAATTACAATATTTAATGGGAGATTTTCAACCTATATCTAATCTTATGAAGAGTCAAATAAAAGATAGAATGATGCAAAATAATAAATATGAATTTATTGGTAAATCATATTTTAAAGGGGCTAATCCAGAAAATGATTATACTCCTAGTGAACCTTATGAAGTAGAATTCTTTGAGAATGATTATTCTAGAGAAGAAGAAGGATTTGTTAAATTATGGGTTAATAGTGGTGGAGCAGATAATGCTAGATTTATTACTGTTAGACTTGCTAAAGATGGTAATTATTATGTATGGGGTGATTCTTTTATGGGATTACTTGCTGATATAAGAAAAAAGGAATCAGAAAATCCTTGGGCATAAAGCTATTTATATAGCTTTTTTGTTTACAATTTTTTATAAAAATTAGCACTCGCTATTGACAAGTGCTAATTATAGTGATATGATTAAAATGTAATAAGAAGAAGAGGCTTATTACAAGGTATAATATTATATTTGCGCTACCCAATCGTAACGTTATGAAAGGAAGATGATTTATATGATGTTAGTACCTAGAAAAAATAGTTTTGATCTTTTTGATGACTTCTTTGATGATGAATTCTTTCCAAAGAAAGAAAAAAATCTTATGAAAACAGATATTAGAGAGAAGAAAGGTAAATATATAATTGATATGGATTTACCTGGATTTGAAAAAGAAAATATTGAAATTTCATTAGAAAAGGGATATTTGATTATTAATGCTAAAGTTAATAAACATGAAAAAGATTCTGATGAAAAATTTGTTAGAAGAGAAAGATTTTATGGGGAATGTTCTCGTAGTTTCTATGTAGGTGAAGATGTTAAAGAAAATGAAATTAATGCTTCATTTAAAAATGGTACTCTTATGATAGAAATACCTAAAAAAGAATTAGAAGATCAAACTAAAAAAGTTAAACAAATTGAGATTAAATAGAATAGATAGGACTTGCTCCTATCTTTTTATTTGGTTCTTTATTTTCTTGCTTTTTTTTAGTATAATGGGTATGGTGATAATATGAAGAATAGTACTGGGGAATTAAATATGACTGTTATTGTTGCTATTGCTATAGCTGCAATTAGTTTACTTACTTTTACTATTATTGGTATTACTACTAATTCTATTAAGAATTTATTTGGGGTTGAAGATAATTTATCTAGTTTAGATGAAGGTGAACAAAAAGAAGTATTGAAGAAATATAAACAAGATGAGTTATATATAAATGGACAAAAAGTTGGTTTAAGAGAGTATTTAAGTAAACAAACATATCATGTTGATAAAACTGATAATAATATAGATACATTAAATAAAGAACTAGGTAATGCTTTAAGTCAAATTGGTACTGGTTCTGTTAGTTGTATTAATGATTGTAAGAGAATAGATAGTGTTTTAAGTAAAAGTTATTTTAAAACTAATAATGGATATTTAGTTACTATTAAAGATGGAGATGGTAATTCTTATTCAATTAGTTTTAATAAAAAGACTGATAAATCTGGAAATACAAGTTTTGAAATAAATAATGTTTATAATAATACTAAGTCATTAAAAGAAGAAAATGATAAGTATAATAATTTATCTAAAAAAGAAAATAATAGAGAAGGTTTTTCATATAATAAAAAGTATGATGAAACATATATTTCTCAATCAAATATAATTCCTACTACTTCATTTTCTAGTAATGATGAATTAGCTGGAGAAGTATATGATAGTAGTAAAGATAGCATTTTATTATTAAATTCATATTCTAATGGGGCTATTGTAGACCATTCAAATGGTTTTTATATAACTCCTTGTATTGTTGTGACTTCTTGGGAATATGTTTTATCTGCTATTAAAAACAATTCATTAATTACTGGTGTTTCAGCTAATGGAACTAATAATAAAGTAGTTGGAGTAGTATCTATGGAAGAGAATTCAGATATTGCTATTTTAAAGATGGAAAAATCTGTTGGAGTACCTGTTACTTTAGGAACTCCTGTTTTGGGTGATGAAATATTGTTACTTTCATCTAATACAGGTTTTGGTGTATCTGGATTTTTAGGTGTTAATATTGGTAATGGCGATGTACAAACTATGGATTTATATTCATCTAATTATAATAATGGTAGTGCTATATTTAATAGTAAAGGTGAAGTAATTGGTGCTCTTTTTGGAAATGAAAAAAGTACTCCATTATCATTAACTATTTCTAGTGTTATATTAAAGAAATATCAACGTAGATATATTAATGCTAATTATGATTCTATTAAGACTTATTCATTAGCTGATTTAACTGAAGAATTCTATAGCATTAATGAAGAAGAGGAAAGAAGTATAGATGTAATTGATAGTAATAAATTATATAAAAAGTATAAAAATTTATTTGATATTGAATTAGAATTAGTTAAATTTGGAAGTAATGATAAAGAAACTTCAATTAGTTTAAGATATAAAAATAATAGTGAAGTTGATAATGATATTGTTTTATCATCATTTTTAAAGAAACTTAAAGAAAATGGATATGAAGAAGTATTAAATACAGGTAAGAAGAAAGAATATAAGGGTAAACTAGATATAACTGTTTACTATGAATTTAATTATGTGATTATAGTAGCAAAGGAAAGATAAAATGAGTAATAAGAGCTTATTTGTAATTTTGTCGTGTTTTATCATAGTATTATTATTTAGTTTAGTAATATATTTTTGTTATGTAAGAACATATAATGATAAATATTTTGGAGTGAGTTATAGTGTTGACTGGACTAGAGTAAAGGGCGATACTTTTAAAATTAAGAGTAGAAGTGGATCTACTATTGAAATAAAAGGTCAATATGATACAAGTAATACTGATGTTAATGATATTTATTTAGATTTAAATAAAAAATTCTTAGAAAAACATAGTGATTATAAACTTATTAATACATCTCTTGTTTTAGTAGGAAGAGATTATTCTAAAGGTTATGAGTTATTATATGAATCTGATAATAGACAAGAATTATATATTATAGTTGTTAAAAATGATATGATAATTAATATTAATTTTAGTTCATCTATAATGACTTTCGATATAGATTTAACTTATTTTTATGATGTAGTTAATTCTTTGGAGGTGGGATGATATGGTTAATAAAAGATGTTTAATTATAACAGGTGTTGGGATTATATTTGTTATAATATTTGGTATTGGTTTTTCTAGATTTATAAAATATGGTAGTGATAATTATTATGATACTAATGAAACTATGGGTTGGAAGAAAGATCCAAAAGAGAATAAATCTGATTATAAAACAGTAATAGATCATACAGTTACATACAAAGATGTTATTGTTAATGATAGAAATGATGGTGTTAAATTAATAGAAGATGATTCTTTATTACAAGAAGATAAATGTAATAATAAACTTGGTGAATTAGAAGAAAAATTAAAAGATAATACTAATATTTATGGTATAAATTTTTGTGAAATAAGTGAAAGTGATGCGAAAGGTATATCTAATACCATAACTGAAGTATTTAATAAATATCCAATATTAAAAGAATATATTACTAATGTTACTATTGTTAATGATGGTGGTGTTGATTCATATATTTCTGCATTTAAACCTTCATATACTTTTGCTACTAGTGATAGTGAGGATAAGTTTCCTTTTGTTATAAAGATTCAAGTATTCTTAAATGCTAGTTATTATTTAAATAATCAATATTTAGAGAATGTAATTATTAAGGGAATTGAAACTAATTATTTTCCTAAAGATACAACTAAAGAAAGTTTAGTAGCTCATGAACTTGGTCATGCTTTAACATATATATTAGCTATTAAACAAAATAATAGTGTTAATACTGTTGTATTACAAAAAGATGATTTTAAATTATATTCTAAGACATTAAATGATTATGTATCTAATAATTTTGCTAAAGGTATTGTAGAAAATGCTTATAAAAATTATATGGTTAAATATGGTGATATTGGAATAGATAAATTCAGAAGTAATATATCATCTTATGCTGATAGTAAGGATGCTGCTGGTAATGTTATATATAATGAAACAGTTGCTGAAGCATTTCATGATTATTATTTGCATGGTGAAAGTGCTAAAAAAGAGAGTTTAGAGATAATGAATATTATTAATTCTTATTTATAATATTTAGTAATTATGTGTAATAAATTAATAATTTTTAAAAATAATTGGTTTTATTTGTTTAATAATTAATTTTTGTGATAAAATTTAATTAGAATAGAGAGGTTGATATGAATTTAATTGGTTATGTTTTTAGTTCAGATAACTTGGAAGTATTATTTAAATTATTACTGAGTGCTTTATTATGTGGTAGCATTGGTATTCAAAGATCTTCATTTAATAAACCTGCTGGATTTGGTACTCATGCTATAATTGGTATAAGTTCTGCACTAGTAGTTATTGGTAGTCAATTTATGGCTTCAAATTATGATATGGATGCATCTCGTATCCCTTCTCAAATAATCGCAGGTATTGGATTTATTGGTGCTGGTACTATTATTAGAAATGGATTTAATGTTAGAGGTGTTACAACAGCAGCTGCTATTTTATCAGTAACATGTATTGGTATTACAGTAGGTATGGGTTATTATGTTCCATCTATATTTGCTACTGCATTAGTATTTATAGTACTTTATTTAAATCATCCTCTTACTGATAGAATAGAGCGATTTGAAAGTGTTAATTTAATAATTACTGTAGAGAATATTAGTAAGTCATTGAAATTAATAGAAGAATATTTTAAAAGTAATTCTATTGTAATGGAAGCTATTAAGAAAGAAAATGATGTTATAAAAGATAAAAAGACAGATATAGTAAAGGTAGTTATCTCTTATGATAATAAAAAGACACGTAAGAGTGAAATAGTTGGAGCTTTAGTAGCAATAGATTCAATATTAGAAGTTAGTATAGAAGAGTAGTTTAGTTTTACTAAACTATTTTTATTTTTGTACACTTATTAACAAAATGTTAAAAAGAGTATTGACAAATATTTAATTGTGTAGTATTATGTAATTGCAAGAGGGAAAGAAAAGCCTCTTTTATTAGAAATTATGTTATTAACTAATTGTTAAAAAGAGTATGAACTTATTTGTATTTCTATATTAGAATGAAATTATAAGAGGATAACATACCTCTTTTATAACAATATTTGTTATTAACAAAATATTAAAAAGAAAGGATTGGAATATGAAAAAGAAAGAAGAGTTAGAAAAATTATTAGTAGTAGTAGACATGGTTAATGGATTTGTTAAAGAGGGTATTATGTCAGATAAATTTATTAATCATATTACTCCTAGAATTGAAGAATTAATTAAAGAGATGGAGAAGAATAATGAGGGGGTTGCTTTTATAAAGGATACTCATAATGAAGATTCATTAGAGTTTAAGAAGTTTCCAGTACATTGTTTAAAAGGTACTAGTGAATCTGAATTAATTGATGAATTAAAAGAATATGAAAAATATGGTATTAGTTATGAAAAGAATTCTACTAGTACTATGTATGCTCCTGGATTTATAAATGATTTAGAGAAAATGAAAAAATTAAAAGAGGTAATTATTACTGGTTGTTGTACTGATATATGTGTTTTGAATTTAGCTATTCCTCTTACAAATTATTTTGATCAAATGAATAGAAATGTTGATATTTGTGTTATTGAGGATGGTGTTGAGACATATGATGCTCCTACACATAATAGAGATGAATATAATCAAATGAGTTTAAAATTAATGAAACAAGCAGGTATTAAGGTAAGGTAGGTGAATGAAATGAATAATTATGAAAGAAATCCAAGAAATTATAGTATGATGAGTGATGCTTATGAATTCTTTATGTCTGATGCATACTTATTAAATGATAAAAATAATACTATTGGAGTATTTGATGTATTTTTTAGAAAAGTACCTAATAATGGTGGTTATGCTATTATGGCTGGTCTTGATAAAGTAATAAATTATATTAAAAATTTAAAGTTTAGTGAAAATGATATTGAGTATTTTAAGAAGAATGGATATAGTGATGAATTTGTTAATTATTTAAAATCTTTTAAATTCAGTGGTGATATATATGCTATTCCTGATGGAACTCCTGTATTTCCTAATGAACCATTAATTACTGTTAAGGCTCCATTAATTGAAGCACAAATTGTTGAAACAGCAATATTATCAATGATAAATGGATCTATGGAACATGCTACTGGTGCTAGAAGAATAATTGAATCAGTACCTAAAGGAGTTAAAGTAATGGAATTTGGTGCTAGAAGAGCAGATGGTATTGAAGCTGCTATTGATTCTTCATTATATGGAATTATGGCTGGATGTGATGGAACTAGTAATGTAATGGCTGCTGATATGTTAGGTATTAAAGCTCTTGGTACAATGGCTCATAGTTTTGTTGAAACATTTGATAATGAATTAGATGCATTTATTGCATTTGCTAAATCTTATCCTAATAATGCAACATTACTTGTAGATACATATGATACTTTAAGAAGTGGAATTCCTAATGCTATTAAGACATTTGATTATATGAAAGAGCATGGAATGAATACTAATAATATTGGTATTAGAATTGATTCTGGTGATCTTGCATATTTATCTAAGAAAGCTAGAGAAATGTTAGATAATGCTGGATATAAAAATGCAAAAATTTGCTTAAGTAATGGTCTTACTGCTGATACTATTGAATCTTTAGTACATCAAGGAGCTAAATTTGATAGTTTAGGTGTTGGTGATAATATTTCTAAACCAGAAGGTAGAATGGGTGCTGTATATAAGGAAGTAGCTGTAATTGAAAATGGAAAAGTTATTCCAAAAATAAAAGTAAGTGAAGATATCATTAAGATAGTTAATCCTGGTTTTAAGAAATTATATAGAGCTTATGATAAAAATAGTGGTTATGCTATTGCAGATATTATGACTAATTATAATGAAAATGTTAATGAAAAGGAAATGGTAATAGTAAGTCTTAATGATTTAATTAAAAGTACTACTATTGAAAACTATAAATTAGAACCTCTTCAAAAAGAAATATTTAAAGATGGTGAATTAGTTTATAAAGATCCAAGTATATTTGAAAAGAAAGAATATTTAAATAATCAAATGAAAACTATATATCCTGAAGTTAAGAGATTATTAAATCCTCATGGATATTTTGTAGATGGTACAGAGGAATATGCTAAGTTTAAGGGTGAAATGATAAGGAGTCATAGAAAGAAATGAGAAAAGAGAAGTTAGAAGAGTTAAAGAAAATTATTAATGAGTTCAAAACAGTTAGTTATGTAGTAAATGATAATCCTAAAAAGAGATTTATAGGTAGTATTCCATATTTATTTACTCTAAATAATGGAAAAGTTATTCCAAGGGAACAGTTACTTAAGAATAATTTAGATGGCTCTGCGGTTATGATAGCTGCTCAAGATAAGGAATCGAAAGAGTTTTTAGTTACTATAGAACCTAGGGTATTTACTAAATTAGGTGTAGCTGTATCTTTTCCAGCAGGATATATAGAAAAAGATGAGACTGCTATTGAAGCTGCTAGAAGAGAATTAAGAGAAGAAACTGGTTATACAACTGATAATTTGATTCATTTAGATTCATTTTATCAAGATGAAGGTGTAAGTAAAGCATTTAATCATTCTTATTTAGCACTTAATGCTGAAAGAAAATATGAACAAGATTTAGATGAGAATGAATTTATTAAATATATGACTTTTACTTATGACGAATTATTAGAAATAGAGAAAATGGGTTATATAAGTGGTTCAAATACTAAACTTACATTATGTAAGATGAAAAATTATATTAATAGATAGGAGAGTTTATATGAAAAAGTTTAATGTAGAGAAGGAAGTAAATAATATTACTAATTTTATTAGAGAATATTTTGAAAAGAATAATTTAAAAGGAGCTGTTTTAGGAATAAGTGGTGGTAAAGATAGTGCTGTTGTTGCTGCTTTATTATCAAAAGCAATAGGTAGTGAAAATATACTTGGTTTAACTCTTCCATGTCATTCAAAAGATAAAGATAAAAATGATGCAAAACTTATTTCTGATAAGTATGGATTTGAATTATTGAATATAGATCTTACTAAAACTTATGATAATTTTGTACATGAAGTAGATAAATTGGGTACATTTACTGATGAAAATCTTAAAAATAGCTATATAAATCTTAAACCAAGACTTAGAATGGCTAGTGTATATTATATGGCTGCATTATATTCATCTATTAAAGGTGGTACATATGTAGTAGCTGGTACAAGTAATAAGTGTGAATTATATGTTGGTTATTTTACTAAAGGTGGTGACTCTACATATGATATAGGAATTTTAAACGATTATACAGTTGATGAAGTAATTGAGATAGGTAAATATTTAGAAGTACCTAATGAAGTATTATTTAAAACACCAAGTGATGGTTTGAGTAATATGTCAGATGAAGAAAAGTTAGGTGTTAAATATAAAGATATAGCTAAAGTAATAAATAATGAAGAATTAGATGAAGAAGTTAAAGAAAAAATATTAAAGCTTCATAATAATTCTTTACATAAATTTAATATTCCATTTTATAAAAGATAGGGGGGTGTAAATAATGGATAAGATTATATTAGAAATGAATAAAAATGATTTTTTAGCTGTACTTAATAGTTATTTATCAGATAGATATAATAAAAAAATTAATGTAATAACTGAATCAGAATATATCCCTGGTGATAGACCTTGGGAAGGAGATTATTTAGTTACTAAATTCTATTATAAAGAAGATATTATGATATTAAATCATAAAGCTACTGGTACTACATATATATCTGAAGATGAAATTAAAAGTATTATAAGAGAATTAGTTAAATTAGATGGTTATGAGATAAATAATATAACTATTAATACTAGAAGGGAAAGCAGTGGATATTATTTATCTGAATATTATGAAACTGTGTTTAAAGGTATAACAGTTGAATTAAGATCAAGAGAAAAGAAGTTAATTAGAAGATAGGTGATTTAAATGGATATTATAAAATTAGAGATTAAACCTAATGAAGTGTTAAATATTCTTAGTAATTATTATTCTAATAAATTAGGTAAAAATATAAAAATAGAAGTTGATTTGGATAGATGTGTTCCTGATTATTATATGGACTGTTATATTCATAAAGCTACATTTTATTATAAAGATGATATTACTATATTAAATCAAACGATTAGTAAAACAAATTATTTATCTGAAGATGAAGTTAAGGAAGTTTTAAAAGAAATAGTTGTTATTGAAGATTATGAAGTTAATAAGATAAATATAAATGTTGATACTATGACAGTTGGGTATTATAGAGATGAACATGATGAAACTGTATTTAATGGAATAGATATTGAACTTAAGAATAAGGAAAAGAAATTAATTAGAAAATAGTAGGTGATTATATGAAAAAGTATAAGATTGGAATGTATGGTGGTAAGTTTATGCCATTTCATAAAGGTCATAATTATTGTATAGAAACTGCTATTAAAGAATGTGAAAAAGTATGTGTAATTTTATTTTATGGTGGAGATGATGAACTTAGAATTATTAAGAATAATAAATCTAAATATTTATCTGTCGAATCTAGAATTAAACATTTAAAAAATATAATAAAAAAATATGATAATGCTGAGTTATATATAGTAGATGTTACTAAATTAAAAAAGGAAGATGGTAGTGAAGATTGGGATGCTGAAACACCATTTGTTAGAGAAATAGTAGGTGATAAATTAGATGCTGTTTATAGTAGTGAACCATCATATGATCCTTATTTTAAAAGAGCATATCCTGAAGCTATACATAGAATAGTAGATTATAAAAGAGAAAAATATCCCATAAGTGGTGAAAAAATAAGAAATATGAAAAATGAAAAGGAGAGAGAAAAATGGATAATGTAATTAAAAGTTTTAAAGAATTAAAGTGGTATGAATTAATAATGATTACTATTATGGTTTTTATAGCAGGATTAAGTGTATATAATGCTATTGTTGATCCAGTAAATAGTACTAATCCATTATGGTTAACTATTATTAATTTCATTAGTGCAGTATGTGGAGTAATATGTATATTCTTCTGTGCTAAAGCAAATATATCTAATTTTATATTTGGTGCTGTTAATACAGTAGTTTATGCAATATTCTTATATTATCATAAAATATTTGGTACATTTGCATTAGAAGTATTATTCTATTTACCAATTAATTTTATTTCTTGGTATATATGGAGTAAACATAGAGATAATAAATTTAATCATAAAACTAAAGCTAAAAAACTTACTTTAGTACAAAATATTATAGTTGGAGCTGTTATTATTGTGGGGGCTATAATATACCATTATGTTCTTAAAAGAATAGGTGGTAATGTAGTATGGTTAGATGCTTTTACTTTAAGTATTGGTATTATAGCTGTATTATTAGAAACATTTAGATATAAAGAACAATATATATGGTGGTTAATTACAGATGTTATTGCAGTTATTATGTATATAATGCATTTTGATCTAGTTTATTTAACTAAAAAGAGTATTTATTTGATAATGGCTGTTATTGGTTTAATAAATTGGACTAAGTTAAATAAAGAACGAAATAAAACAAATGAATAGGTGATATTATGAAATTAGGAGTATTTGTAGGAAGTTTTAATCCTGTACACAAAGGACATGTTAAAATAGTTAATTATATTTTAGATAATAAATATGTTGATAAAGTATTAATTATTCCGACTGGAAATTATTGGAATAAGACAGATTTAATAAATATTAAAGATAGAATTAATATGTTAAAGTGTTATGAATCTGAAAAAATAATTATTGAACAAGATATTAACAATTTAAAATATACATATGAGATTATGAATGCTCTTAAGAATAGATATAAAGATGATGAATTATATTTAGTACTAGGAGCAGATAATATTATTAAGTTTAACTCATGGAAAAACTATAAGAATTTAATAAAATACAAATTTATTATATATAATAGAAATAATATATGTGTAAAAAAGTATTTAAATGATATAGGTAAAAATGATGGATTTTTAATATTATGTGATGCTCCTGTACTAAATATTAGTAGTACTAAGATTAGAAATAATATAAATAATAAACAATTTATTAACAAGTATTTAGATAAGTTTGTTATTGATTACATAAATAAGAATAATTTATATAGGTAGGTGATTATGAATGAAACATGTTATTTTAGCTGGTGGTTCTAGATGTGGAAAAACAACATTATCGATGGAACTATCGAAATATGGGTTTGTGCATTATAAGATGGATACTATTAAAAGAGGTATTGATAGAAATTTTTGGGATCATTATAAAGATGATTGGAGAACTGTTAGTCCATATATGTCACATTTAATTAAAACAATGATTGAGGAAAATCAAAGTGATATAGTTAGAGATAAAGAGTATTATTGTATTGATACATGTCATGTATATCCATGCGATTTAGCTAAGTATAATTTAGAAAATACAGTTATAGTTTTCTTAGGATATATTGATATAGATATTGAAAAGAAGATTAAAGATATTAGAAAATATGATAAAAAGTTATGGAGTAGTGAGCTTTCTGATGATGATTTAAGAGAATATCTTAAAACTGGTATTGAATATAGTATTGAAGCTAGAGATGAATGTGAAAAATATAATATTAAGTTCTTTGATACTGGTAAGAATTTTAAAAAAGTATTAAAAGAAGTAAAAGAATATATTTTAGAAGAAGTAAATAAATAATAAAGGGGTGATTTTATATGAAGAAATTAGTTAATAAAAAAATAGTTAAGGATGTTTTATATGGAGTTGCGATTGGTGATGCGTTAGGTGTTCCATATGAATTTGCTTATAGAGATGAAGTAAGAAAATATAAAGTAGAAAAAATGGAAGGAGTAGATACTGGATTTAATTATTTATCTAAATGGGGTGATATGATACCTAAAGGATGTTGGAGTGATGATACAGCTATGACATTAGCATCAGTGGATGCTTTATGTGAAAGTGAATATAAACCGACAACATTCATGGATAATTTTGTTGAATGGGTTGATACTGGTAAATATAGTTCATTATCATATCCATTTGGTATGGGTAGTTGTTGTTTAAGAGCAATTAATAAATATTATAATAGTGGAGATGTTTTAACTTGTGGATGTACTGGTGAAAGAGATAATGGAAATGGATCTTTAATGAGAATAGCTCCAGTATGTTTAGCTCTTATGAATTCAGAATATCATTTAGATAAAAAAGTAGAAATATTAGACTTATTAGGTGGGATTACTCATGCTCATCCAATTAGTAAAATGGGTAATTTAATATATGCATTATTTATGAAAAAATTAATTGAAACAAAAGATAAGAATGTTGCTTTTGAATATATTATTAATTTTGATTATAGTAAATATTATGATAAAGATACTATTAATATTTATTCTAATATTTTAAATAAATCATTTTTAGATATAAAAGATATTGAAACTAAAAAGAATGGATATGTCGTATATACTTTAGAGGGTGTTTTATTTAGTATTATGAATAATAATAACTTTAAAGATAGTGTTGTTTGTTCTATATATTTAGGATTTGATACAGATACTTTAGCAGCAATTACTGGTTCTTTAGCTGGAATATTATATGGATATGAAGATATACCTAGTGATTGGATAAAAGATTTAAAAAGAAAAGATTATTTAGATAAAATGATTAATAATTTTTCTAACAAGTTTTGTTAATATGATATAATTATTTTGATGGGTGATTTTATGTATAATAGTGAAGAAGAATTTTTAAAAAATTATGATAACTCAATATATGATAAACCATCTGTTACTAGTGATATAGTATTATTTAGTGTATCTAATGGTAGTAAAGATAGTTATAGAAAGTTAAATAAGAAGTATTTTAGTGTATTGCTTGTTAAAAGACATAATTATCCATTTAAAGATAAATGGTGTCTTCCTGGAGGATTTATTAGTAATAGTGAAACAAGTGAAGAAGCAGCTAGAAGAATACTTGCTAAAGAAACAAATTTACATGATATATTTTTAGAACAATTATATACATTTGATGATATAAATAGAGATCCTAGATGTAGAGTTATGAGTGTTTCATATATGGGACTTGTTGATAAGAATAAGTTAAATGATTCTTTATTTGAAGATGCATCTTGGTTTAATATAATGTGTCTTGAAGATGATAAATCATATCATGTTACATTAGATAATGGAAATGAAGAGATTAAATTTGTAGTTGGTAAAACTTTAAAAGATAAGACTACTGATAGATATAAATTTGATGTTATAGAAAATGATTCTATTGCATTTGATCATCCGAGAATAATTATTTCTGGTATGGAAAGATTAAAAAATAAGATATCTTATACTGATATAGTATTTAATATGATGGGTGAATATTTTACTTTAGGTGATTTGCAACAAGTATATGAAGTAATTCTTGGTAAGAAATTATTAGATCCAGCGTTTAGAAGAATAATAGCTGGTAAAGTAGAAAAAACTAATTTAATAAAGACTGGTGAAGGACATAGACCATCTGTATTATTTAGATATAAAGGAAAGGATTAATCCTTTCCTTTTTTCTTGATATGTTTTTGCTATTATGTTATATTAACGACTTGAGGTGGATTTATATGAAAGATGGATTTAATTTTCCAGTTAAATATGCTGTGTTAGAATTAGTTGAACATGATGGATATATTAATAATTATGAACCTATTATTAGAGGTTATATAGCTACTAAATGTTATGTTATTGAAGATGTAATAAGTTATAGAGCAGATGGAACTAATTCTAAATTCTATAGAGTTTTTTTTCCTAATAAAAATTATGATACTTTTAAATCATGTTATAAAAATAATACAGACTATAGAATTAATCATGGTAATTTTTTATATGATATTTATGGAAAAATAAGAAATATAGATAATGTTTATGTATTATATGATAATTATGAAGATGCTAAAAGTATGGCTGATTATAAAAATGAAAAGTTTATGTTTGAAACTATTGTTAGTAATGTAATACTTGATAATGATTATGAAAAAAATGCGGAAATAATGAAATCTGAATTAAATAATGAATTTGATATTTGTAATAAGTTTGAAGAAGTACTTAATAAAACATTTGATATTGAAAATGGTATTAAATTAGTTAGATAAGAAATTTTATGTATTAAAATTTCTTTTTTTATGTTATTATATTTTTTGCTTAGGAGATGTATATGAATAATGATAAATTAAAAGAAAAAATTGAGTTTTATAAAAATAAAAAACTTGAAATAGAATTACATTTAAAAGAATTAGAAGGTTTAATGCAAAATGAAAATGTAAGAAGATTTTTAGAATTATTAGAATATGATAATGATGAGAATAGAAAATTATTATTAATGAATGATGATGAATTAGAAAAGTATTCTGAAGATATGTTAGAGGAAGAAGATAAAGTATATTTCAGAATGGGTAGGAAGTTTTGTGGATTTAAAAGAAATAATGATTCTTATATGATACTTTCTCATTCATTTGATGATTATGAATTATTATCTCATTATGTTAGTTTAACTGATAGTAGTGATGAAGTAATTATACCTTATGATGATTCTGATGAATTTGAAAAAAATCATAATATTGTTTATTGTGATACATTGGATTCATTTGATGAATATAATAGGTTATCGAAGGAATTTAAAGAAAAATTATTAAAAAAGAGATACTGATAGTATCTTTTTTTATGAAAACATTGGACTTTTTAATTAAAATATGATATAATTATGAGCGTTTTATGAGGGGTTTTGATTATGAAAAAAGAAAGATTAGAAAAGGTTGTTATTTTTATTAATAAAAATTTTATAAATGGTAGTATTTCTAAACAAATGATTAATCTAAAAAATTTAATTGCTTTTATAGGGGAGGATTTATTATCTCTTGAAGATGGTAGTTATTTATTAAATAAATGTCCTAAATTAAATTTAATGATTAAAACTATTAAGGAAGATGGAACATATATTAATTATTTAGATAATGATAATTTTTATACTATATTAGCTTCATATTGTAATATGAATAATCTTGAGGTTGAATTAGATGATAAAATAGAAAAGTCTATTGATGATAATTTTAGTGAAAATATGAGTTGTTTACGTTATTATTCTATAGATTTAGATAATACTAGACTTTTAACTGCTGATGAGGAAAAAGAATTATGTAAAAAGGCTTTTTATGGTGATTTAGATGCTAGAAAAAAACTAGTTGAATGTAATTTAAGATTAGTAATTAGTGTTGCTAAAAGTTGTTCTTCTAATCCAAATATGTTACCTTTAGAGGATTTAATTCAAGAAGGTAATATTGGATTAATGAGAGCTGTTGAAAAGTTTGATTATAGAAAAGGATTTAGATTTAGTACTTATGCTAGATGGTGGATAAGACAAGCAATTTTAAGAGCTAATGAAGAAAAAAGTAAAATAATTAGAGTACCTTATCATATGTGTGAGGTATGTAATCGTGTTGGAAAATTTATTAAAAAATATGAAAGAGATAATGGTGTTATTCCAAGTGCGGAGTTAATATCTGATGAGTTAGAAATTCCATTAAATCTTGTTGAAATTTCTTTAACAATAAAAAATCCTATTTCACTTAATACAGCTGTTTCATTTGATGATGGAGATAAACCTGAAGATATGCTTAGTAATATTGTTGATCCTAGAAATTATATTGATGAAAGAACTATTGATATTTTTTATGAAGAGTTTATGGAAGCTGTTTATGAAACTGGTTTAAAAGATAGGGAACTAGAAATAATTAAATATAGATATGGTTTAATTGATGGTAGATTATGGACTCAAAAAGAATTGGGTAAAAAAATGGGTATTACTCATGAAAGAGTTAGACAAATAGAAAACACTGCTTTAAGAAAATTAGCTAAAAACTCTAAGGTAAGAGGTTTTTATGAGGGGAAAAAATATGATGATATTATTTTTGATGATGATAAGAAAAATAAGAGCATTAGATTAAGATATAAGAAAAATGAAAATGATTAAATAATGGGGGGTTATTATGGATAAAGAGTATTATAATAAGTTATTAGTTTTTATTGATAATAATTTTGATAATGGTGGTATTGGTAGACAAATAAAGAATTTTAGAAAATTAAATGCTTTTTTAGGAACAAAAGAAATAGATTTAGAATGTGCTAAACAGTTAATAAACGATTCTAAAAAAGTTAATGTTATGGTTAAAACTATCAAAGAGGATGGTACATATAAAAACTTAATAGATAACAATAATTTTTATTCTTTATTAACTGGTTATTGTACATTAAATGATTTAGAAATTGAGTTTGATGATTATTTAAAAAATGATAAAAATTATGATTATATGAAATCATGTAAAGCTGAAAACTATTATTATAAAGATCTTAAAACTACTAGACTATTATCTTCTGAAGAGGAAAAAGAAATTGCACAAAAAGCATTTAATGGTGATTTAGAAGCCAGAAAAAAATTAGTTGAATGTAATTTAAGACTAGTTATTAATGTAGCTCATGCATATACTAGTTTTCCTGGTTCTTTAGATTTTGAAGATTTAGTACAAGAAGGAAATGTTGGATTAATAAGAGCAGCTGAAAAGTTTAATCCATATAAGGAAATAAAATTTTCTACTTATGCATTGTTATGGATAAGACAAGCAATTTCAAGAGCACAAAAAGAAAAATCTAGATTGATTAGATTACCTGTTAATCTACATGAAAAATATTTTAAAATAAATGCTTATGTTGATGAATATCAAAGGATTAATGGTTGTTTTCCTTCTGATGAGGAAATAATAGATGCACTTAATGTGACACAATATGCTATTGATATGTGTAAGTTAATATCTACACCTGTGTCATTAGATCAACCTGCTAGTGATGATTCGGAGCATGATGATTTGGAATTTGGAAGTATAGTTCCTGATCAAAATGATTATATTAATGATTTAATTGATAGTATATATTATAAAAAGTTTTTAGAACTTATTGAAAATTCAAGTTTGAAAGAAAGAGAAAAAACTGTTATTAAATATAGATATGGTCTTGTTGATGGTGAATTTTGGCCAAGGGATAAAATTGGTACATTATTAGGAATATCTCATGAAAGAGTTAGACAAGTTGAAAATGATTCTTTAAGAAAATTAAGTAAAAATAAGAGTATTATTGAATTATATAAAAGTTGTATTAATGTTGATAGTTTAAATAATAATGAAACTAAATGTATGAAATTAAAAAAATAGGCCTATTAATATAGGCTTTTTATTTACTATTTAGACATTTTATGATATAATATTCTCTACATATTGGGGGTTGTATTTAAATGAGAGTTAACAAAATGGATGATATTTTGATGCAGATATATGATATTAAAAATATAGAAGAGGTTTGGATATATGATTTATCTTCTAGTATATCTGTTGATAATAGATTACCTATTATACCTAGTTTATATGTTTCATATGATGGTGGTAAGGTTATTAATTTATGTAATAAAGATAAATTTTTTGATGTTTTATTTAAAAAAGTTAGAGAAGTTTATTCTGTTGAAAAGGATAGAATAATTGTTGATAAAGAAAAAAGTCCTTTTAGAGATATTAAAATTAAAATTGATGATAATACTAAAAGAATATTAGAAGAGAATAGATTATTAGAAATAGAAAATGTTTATAATTTTTATAATAATAAGAAAAGTTATAGTGATAGTTTATTAGTTCAAAAAGATGAGTTTAAGTTTTATTTACCAATTGTTTTATATCATTTAAAAGATATATATAGTTATATGAATATAACTATTAATTATGATGATTATACGATAAATGGATATAGAGACAATTATTCTATTAATGTTAAGATTGATGGAATGGATGAACAATTATATGTAAAGTATAAAAAAATAAATGAATATAATTTTGAATTTTATATTAGAAGTTCTTATGATAAGTTTAATTCTATAACTATGAATATTGATTTTAGAAAAGATAGAATTAATGTTATGTATGATTTTAAAAATAAAAATGTTAATGGAGAATATGATTATTTTATTAATAATAATGAAGCTAATTATTCACATAAATTATATAGAAATAAATTATTAGTTAATAAGAATGGTAAATTAAATGAAGTAAATAATGAATATAAGAAATATACTTCTTTAGATAGTGAAGATAATATGAAATGGTATTTATTACCATGGAATGGATTATATGGAATTAATAATAGTATTATAAAAGTAAATGATGTTAATTATTTTATGAATATTCATAATAAATATTTTAGTATTATTGATGGTGATTTTTTATTAAAAGAGTATTTAAGTAAGTCATATAATAGAAAACTTAGTTTTTCTAATGGAGATTATAAAATATCTTTAGAAGAAGTCGATAAAATAATAACAGGTATTAAATTATTTGATGATATATATGTTATTGAAACATTTTTTGATGATAATGGAGTGTTAAATTATTATTATGATAGTTATTTAGAAAATAAATATTTTTATCATTTATATAATGCTAAAAAAGATTTGAAAACAGATAATTTAATTGAAGTAAATAAAGAAAAAAATGTAATATATGGATCAGATTTATATGATAAGAATAATATATTAAAGTTAGTTAGGGGGATAAAGTAATGGCAATTATAGATAATGAATTGAGTAGTAAAGAGTGTGCTGAATTAAAAAGAATTATTAATAGTACAAGCATAGAATATAATGCTAAAGATTTTTTAATTAGATATGTACATGATATATACTATAATAGAAAAACCAATGGTTTTATAGAAAATGATTTTTTAAAGAAAGCAATTATAAAAATAATAAGTACTAATGATGAAGAAAATAATCATTATTATGTGAATGATGAGGTAACTAATATTGTTTCTGTTATTAATAAATTATTACCTTTAGGCATTGATACTGAAGAATATGATTTGATTAAAAATATGATACTTAATAATTTTGTTGGTAATGATAAGATGTGTCAAATTTTTGATTATGAGTTTTATTCTTTGTTTAATTCTAAATTAGATTATATACAGATTATGAATATTATTACAGGTGATGATGAAATATATGATAATTATGATATGATTTATAATTTTGCTAAAAATATAGCAAAGTATGTTGAAGATGACATTTGTTTAAAGAGAGAAATAATATCATATATTAATAATTATGGAAGTATTTATGATACAGAAGATGAATATCTAGAGAAAAGAATAGATGAATTAAAAATGAAGATGGGTATATATCCATCTCTTGATGAAAAGAGTATTGCTGGTGTATCTAGAGATCTTCAAAGAATTAAGAATATTTTAGGTAAGATGGAAATATTAGAAAAGAAGGTTAAGAATTATAGCAAAGAAATAGATGTTAAGACAAAGAGTGGTATAGAAGATATAGAAAAATATAGATCTGATTCAATTATTAAAATGCAAGATGATTTAGGACTTGCTAAGAAAGAATTAATAGATGAATTAAATAAGAATTTAGTTAGTCTTGAAGCTTCTATGAAAAGTAATAGTGATAAAATATTTAATCAATTATTAGTTGATGCTAGAGAAAGATTAGAGCAAATAAGAGTTGCTAGTAATAATTTAACTGGAGCATCTTTAAAAGAAATATTAAAGATTCAAAATGAGACAAATGCTGCAATGGAAAAACTAAAAAATTATGTTGAAAAAAGTCCTGAATTAAAAACTTCTTTAGAGATAGTTGGTAATAATGAAGAACTTGCTAAAGCTATTATTGGATTAAATAAGGAAGAAGTTATAAGCAAAGGTAGTACAATTATTGCTAGTGATGTAGTAGTACCTAAAAATGATTTTTTTGTACCTGAGTTTACTATGACACCTGGTATATTGAGAGCTTTTGATAGAAGTGTGTCTTTTAATAAAAGAATGAAAGAATTGGAAAGTAAAATTAAAGTATTAGAGAGTGAAGGATATATTATGCCTTCTGCTTTATATGAAGCTTTACCTTGGTATATGATGGGAAAAAAGATGATCTATTTCTATGGACCTACTCAATCAGGTAAAACTACTGTTGTTGATTTACTTGCTAAAACTGTAGATAGTGAATTACTAGATGGTGGTAAGATTACTGAAGAACATAGTATTACATCATATAATGATGTTAGAGGTGTTTTTGATGAAAATGCTTTATTCTATGCTTTATATTATGGTAAAACAATTTTTTATGATGAACTTGATAATGGTAATCCAGATAATTTAGTAGTTCTTGGTACATTTGCATCAAAATTAGTTAATAAGATTGATAATCCTAATAAAGATATATATGTTCAATTTGCTAAAAGAAGATTTGTACCTATTAATGCTAATGCTAGAATAGTTTCAGCTGGTAATACTAGTGGTAAGGGTAGAAATAGAGAATATACTGCTAGAAGTAAAATGGATGAATCTTCATTAGAAAGAATGATTCCAATATATGTTGGATATAGTGAAGATGTTGAAAGTAAAATTTTTGGTAAATATACTGCTTGGTATAATTTCTTTAAGTATTTTAGAAATATATGTAATGAATGGGCTATTAATGCATCTATGGATAGTGCTGAAGGAAATGTTACTACTGGTGATGCTAGTACAATTGTTGAATGTATTAATGAAAATAATGTAGATCTTAGTTCAATGATGAGAGGTATATTTATACAAACTAAAGATGAGGATTATATATCTTATTTAATGAAACAAGTAAAGAATAATTATGATTTAGATACTATTCAAGAAGAAAAAGTTAAAAATATAAATAGAACTGCTCTTAGAAATATAAGTGAAAAAGATATTGCTTATGTATTTGTATATGAGTGTAATTATAGATTAAATAATATTAAGAAGTTGATAAGGTAAGATATGAAGAATAGTGAGAAGTTTCCTTATAATATTTATGAACCATACAAATTAGAAGTATTTGATGAGGAATATGATTGTTATATGGCTAAGTTTAGTAGTTTATATGATTTATATAATTATTTAAAAAGTAATCCTAATATTAATCGTTCTGTATTTACTGAATTATCAAGTGTGTATGGTGAAGAGTCTTTTGCAGGTGTTCCTTATGATAATGCTGTTGAAGAACTAATAGCTAAACCAAGAAGGGAATATGATGATTTTTTAAAATTATCAAATAGATTATCATCAAACAATGTAGGTTATGTAAAAGAGTATATTGATGTTAAAAGTCCTGCTGGTGGAGTTATAGATATACCTGCATATTCATCTGGTAATCCATTATGTTATAAGATTAGTAGAAGTATATATGTACCCAAGTTTATTAGATTAAATGTAGGATTATCTTATAGTTGGAGTACATCTAAAAAGCAAGTGTTGAATAGAGCATTAATTATTTCATCATTAATAAGTGCTTTTGAGAATGCTGGATATATGGTTAATGTTAATACATTTGAGTTATCACATTGTTATGATGAACTAGCTTATATAAATGTTAATATTAAGAATACTGATGAGACATTTAATAAGAGTTCATTATATAAAACTTTATGCTATGTTGAGTTTTTAAGAAGAATATTGTTTAGAGTTTTAGAGACACTAGATGTTAGTAGTTATTGGTCTAGTGGATATGGTAGTACTTGTAGTGAAAATTTCTGTAGAAAAGCATTAAAATTTAGTGATAGTGATTTATATATTGGAGAACCAAATGAGATGGATATTATTGGTAAAGATATTGTAAAAGATTTTAATAATGTTGTTTATAAATTGTCTTTAGATGATTATATAGATACAAAATTATTTGAAAAAGATTTTGAAAATAATATTAAAAAGTTAGAATTAGGTATTAAATAGGAGGATATATGAAAGATAGAGGAAGATATTTATTTGTTGATACTAAAGATGTTTTTAAAATGGATCATGTAAATTATAAAGATGTTCCATTATATGAAAGAGAAGATGCTAGTAAAATATTTAAAGAAAGTGATATCGATGAAGAGTTATCTAAAATAGTTTTTAGAATTAATCCTTTTTATGAATATTATGAAATGGTTGAATATTTTACTGGTATACCTTTTGATTATACTGGTTATACAAGATTTAAAAAGAATGAAGAAAAATATATAAGAGCAAGAAGTATTATTAGTAAATGTAATAATTTTGTTGAATTTAAAACTCCAATGGAATTTCATACTAAAGAAGAAGTTGATGAATTTTATAATAAGTTAAAAGAAAGAAATTTAGAAACTAAATATATGAATACATTAATAGAGTTCTTTAATGATGTAAAAATAAGAAATATTAGTAGTGATAAAAAACTTATTAGAAAATAATTCTATGATGATATAATAAATTTATTAGGTGATTATTATGTATGATTTAAATAGATTTATTAATGCTCAAAAAAGTGATTATAATACAGCTTTGAAAGAAATTAAAAATGGTAAGAAAAGAAGTCATTGGATGTGGTATATTTTTCCTCAATTAAAAGGTTTGGGTAAAAGTAGTACTGCTGAATATTATGGAATAGATGGATTAAAAGAAGCTAAAGAGTATTATAAAAATGATTATTTAAGAAATAATTTATTAGAGATTACAAATGAATTATTAAAAATTGATAATAATGATATTGAATATATTATGGGATATCCTGATAACTTAAAGTTATTGTCTTGTATGACTTTGTTTAGTGAAGTAGATAAGAGTAATGATCTATTTAATAAAGTTATTGATAAGTATTATGATGGTAAAAAAGATATTAATACTTTAAATAAATTATAAAATAATGTATAGTTATTAGGGAGGTAATATATGGATGGTTTTTTAACTAATGCTGCTAAAAGAGAAGAATATAGAAAAGAAATGATATCAAATTATGATTATATTAATTGGTTTGAAAATTATATTAAATTACATAATGGTATTAATAGTGATGACGTTGAATTAGATGATATAGATAAGGATAATGTTTCTAAATTAGGAATATTATTTGATATAGTTGATAAATATGCATATCATAATTATATAGAGTTTAATTCTACTGAGTTTGGTGGATTTCATAATTTAAAATATAATGGTGTTATATATAAGATTGGATATCAAGGTGGACAAGGTGTTGTTTATTATGCTAGTGAAGATAAATATGCTAGAAATGGAATAGATTTTAATGATATTAAAAATAATAAGATATCTAATAAAACTAATCAGATAAAGAAAGAGTTTGAAAAGTTAAGAAAAGAAGTTATTAAATTAAGAGATTTAGAAGTATCTTATAATTACATAAATAATTATATTAATAGAATGAATGATGAAGAAAGAGCAAGTAGATTAGGTTTAAGAAAGTAGGAGGGTTTTATGGAAGAGTATCCAAAGAAATATGTTGTTATGTGTATGGTTAAACCAGGTATTAGTTTTGGTGAATATGAAGATATAGAAAAGATATTAGGTTATTATGTATCTAGTGCACATTTAATAGAAAAATTAGATAATAATGATGGTTATGTGGTATCAGTACCAGATTATCCTAAGTTTACTAAGAATAGTATTTTAGTAAATGGATGTATTGTTAATAAGATTTATGATAATAAAAAAGATGCTGTTAGAGATAGAGAGATGTTAAATGATAAACTTGTTAATGATAAAATGATAAATGCATATAAAGCATATTCTAAGAATTTAATTGATAGAAATGATTTAGTTAGAACAAGAATAGATGCTTATAATGATTTAGCTAATTGTGAAGAATATGAATTTGAATTAGATGCAATGGAGATTGAAAAGGATTTAAAAAAGAGAAAAATAGAAAACATATAATTGTTTTCTTTTTTTTGTTATAATTTTATTAGGTGATTATAATGAAAAAGATTATTGTTGTTACTGGAGCTAGTTCTGGTATGGGTTTAGAATTTATTAAACAAATTCTTAACATTGAAAAAGATGTTGATGAGATATGGGCTATTGCTAGAAGTGGGGATACTTTAAAAAATCTTAAGAAAGAAGTTAGTAATAAGATTATTCCTGTTGAGTTAGATTTAACTAAGGAAGAGGACTTAATTAAATATAAGAATAAAATTAATAAAGAAGATGTTAATGTTGTTATATTAGCTAATTGTGCTGGATTTGGAATATTTGATCATAGTGAGAATATTGATTTAAATGTTAAATTAAATATGATTGATTTAAATGTTAAAGCACCTGTTAGTATGATTGATTATACATTACCTTTTATGAAGAAAGGTTCTAAGATTATGAATATTGCTTCTTGTGCTGCTTTTCAACCAATACCATATATTAATGATTATGCAGCTACTAAGGCATTCTTATTATCATATTCTAGAGCATTAAATAAAGAACTTAAATATAAGAATATACATGTACTTGCTGTTACTCCTTTTTGGACAAAGACTAAGTTTTTTGATAGAGCAGTAGATAAAAAGAAAAAAGAAGTTGTTATAAATTATAGTGTTATGTATGATCCAGTAGAAGTTATGAAAAAAGCTATTAGAGATTTATATAATGATAATAAAGATGTTTCTTGTTATGGTTTTGTTAATAGTGGACAAAGAATTCTTACTAAATTATTACCACATAATCTTGTTATGAAGATTTGGATGAGAAGTCAAAAGTTTAATGGCACTCCTAAGATAAGATAAATAAAACTTTATTATTTAGGGGTTTTGTGCTATTATATATTGGATTTATAGGAGTGTTTAAATGTTAGATGTTTTATTAGATTCATTAATAGATACATTAAAGTTATTACCATATTTATTTGTTGCTTTTTTAATACTTGAATATATGGAACATAAGTTATCTAAAAAGAATGAAAAAGTTCTTTCTAATAATAAAAAGTATGGACCATTATTAGGTGGATTATTAGGTGCTTTTCCTCAATGTGGTTTTAGTACATTAGCAAGTAATTTATTTTCTAGAAAAGTAATTACTATGGGTACTTTAATAGCTGTATTTTTATCTACTAGTGATGAGATGTTACCTATAATGATTAGTGAACATGTAGAGTTTATTAAGATATTTAAAATTATATTAATTAAAGTTGTTATTGGTATTATATTTGGTTTTATTATAGATTTAATATTTAGAAATGGTAAACATAATCATAAGGAAGATATCCATGAATTGTGTGATCATGAACATTGTCATTGTGATGAGAATGGTTTATTTCTTTCTAGTGTTAAACATACACTAAGTATTGCATTATTTATACTTATTGCTAATATAATAATTGGTTCAATTATTTATTATGTTGGTGAAGATAATTTATCTAATTATCTTACTAATAATATATTCTCATATAATTTATTTAGTTTATTTGGACTTGTTCCTAATTGTGCTAGTAGTGTAATTATTACTCAGTTATATTTAAATGATATGATTAGTTTAGGTTTATTATTATCTGGTTTATTAACTGGTAGTGGTGTTGGTATATTAGTATTATTTAAATCAAATAAAAATATGAAAGAGAATATAGCTATTTTATTAACTATATATGTTATAGGTGTATTTGTTGGAATTGTGGTTGATTTATTATGAAAAAGAATGTTAAATTATCTATTATTGTTCCTGTTTATAATACTGAAAAGTATTTAGGAAAATGTTTAGATTCTTTAGTTAATCAATCTTTAAGTGATATTGAAATAGTATGTATTAATGATGGATCTAAAGATAATTCTTTATCTATATTGAAAGAATATAAAAAGAAATATAAAAGTAAAATAATTATTATAGATAAGAAAAATGAAGGTGTATGGCGTGGTAGATATGATGGTATTAAAAAGGCTACTGGTGAATACATTGGATTTTTAGATAGTGATGATTATGTTCATCATGATTTTGCTTTGATGTTATATAGTAATGCTAAAAGAAATGATTCTGATATAGCAGTTTGTGGTTTTGATAGAATAGATTTAGATACGGGTAAATTATATTCTAGAGAGATGTGTAAGAAGAGCAAGTATAATTTTAGTATTAAAGAAAATCCTGGATATTTAGTTATGCTTAATGGAGCACCTTGGAATAAGATATTTAAAAGAGAATTATTTGATAAGATGCATGTTATGAAAAATATACCTAGGGTTGTGGATGATATGATGTTTCAAGAATTATTATATATTCATGCTGATAAGGTATCTTTTGTTAATCAAAGTTTAATTTATTATATGATTCGTAAAGATTCAATTATGAATACTATTAAAATAGATTTATTACCAAGTGTATATAAAGCTATGGTAGAGGTAAGAAAGTATTATAATAAAGAAAATAAAAAGATGTTAGAGTTTATTGATACTAATGCTTTTTTACATTTAGGTGTATCTATGATGTATAGATTATCTAATAATAAAGATATTGATTTTAATGAGTGTTTTAAGGATAATGATGAATTCTTAAAGAAGAATTTTCCTATGTATAGATCATCTAGATATATTAAATTAAAATATGTATTGAATAATAAAGGTGTTAATTTTAAATTATGGGTTGTTAAAATATTTTATAATTTAGGATTATTTAAATTATTTTTAAAAGTTTATAAGTTTATGATTAGAAAGTTTAAGATAGATATTAAATGGTAAATAAAAAATTAGATTTTTAAATCTAATTTTTTAATAGTCTGATACATCTATCCATTCTTTATAGTTTGAATATTTTTCTAATTCTTTTATAGTTAATTCTATTGCTGAATTAGTGCTTCCACATGCTGGAAATACTGTTTTAAATCTTTTTAATGATTCATCTAAGTAAACATCTATTCCATCATTAATAGCGAAAGGACATACACCTCCAGGTGGGTGTCCAATTATTTCTTCTACTTCATCATATTTTAACATGTGAGCTTTTTCATGAAAGAATGCTTTATATTTCGAATTTGATATTTTAGCATCTCCAGCTAATACTATTAAAATATATCTTTCTTTTAATGCAAATGACATTGTTTTAGCTATTCTAGCACCTTCAGTATTTAATGCTTTAGCTGCTAATTCTACAGTAGCACTACTTACTTCAAATTCTTTTATGTTTTTATCCATTTTGTATTGTTTGAAATACTCTTTTACTTTGTTAACTGACATTATTGCTCCCTAGATAATGCAAAGTAGATAAGTACTACTAATACAATAGTTACCATAGCAGGAATAGTTGTTAAGAATTTAATAACTGCTCCAATTTTTCCATAATTAGAGTTTACTTTTCCTACAATATCTTTATCTTCGACTATTGTTTCAGCTAAGTCTGTGGAGTCTTTGACGTATCGGTCTCCACTTGATATTCTATTTATCTTTCCTAATCTATAAGTTCCCTTATAGTTATATAGAATCACTGTATTTGTTGGATAAAAACTATCTGTTTTAATAACTAAGAAATCATTCATTTTATAATCTGGAAGCATGTTTTCTTCTTGATTGATATATGTAGTATAACCAAATATAAATGCAAAGTCTGATTCTTGACTTGCTCTGTATATGACACCATATATTGTACATACAAATAATACTATCATTACTGTAATTATAATACTCATAATTACTTTTATATAAGGATTTGCTTTTTTCATTTTTTACCTTCTTTCATAGAATGATTATATCAAATAAGTTTATATACTTCAATTGACTAATAAAATTATTTTTAATAAAATATATTTGTTAGGGGGAATTTATATGAATAATAAATATAAATCTATTTTTTTAACTGGTGTATCTACTATATTATTATTAAGTGGTTGTTCTGAAGCTAATTCTAATAATAATGAAAATGAAAATGATAATGTTAATGTTGTAGATAGTAAAACAGATGTAGTATACTCAAATCTTATTAAAACATTTGAACCTGGGGAACATGTTATAAATTATTTTGATTATTTAGAAATTTCAAGTAAAAAAATGTTTCCATATGGTTATAAGGATGGTTTTATTGAAACTAGTATTCCTTCTTTTGATGGTTATGAGTTAGTTTCTACTGATGCTATTGAGGAAAAAATTGGATATGGTAGTAGAACTATTGGTATGGTATATGTTTTTGTAAATAATAAACCAGTTCAAGCTACAGGAATATATAATTATGATAAAAACATTTATGAATTTTATGAACCTGGAATGGTAGTTCAAGAAAAAGTGTTAAAATAATTATTATGTGATATTATATTATTATGGAAGAATTTAATAATAAAGTTATAATTTTAAAAGATGAAATAAAAGATTCCTTTTTAAGTAGGATTAATAGTTTAATTAATATTAAAGTTATTACTCTTAGTGAACTTAAGAAATCTTTTTATTTTGATTATGATAAAGAAGCATTATATTATATATGTAAAAAATATGATGTTATTTATGATGTGGCTAAAAAATATATAAATGGTATTTATTATGTTAATGATAAAGAAGAATCTAAAAAGATTAAGTTTTTAAGTGAATTAAAAAATAATTTAGATAATAATAGTTTATTAAAATATAATGATCTATTTATAAATTTTATTAGTGGTAAGAATGTTGTTTTATATAATTTAGAATATGTTGACAAGTTTTATAAGAATATTTTTAGTGAGTTAAGTAATGTATGTAATATTGAATATTATAATGATGAGTATAATTTTAGTAAAAAGAAGTTATATAAAGCTATTAATAAAAAGGAAGAGATATCTTTTGTTGCCTATAAGATATGTGAACTTATTGATAATGGAGTAGATATAAATAATATTAAATTAATTAATGTTAATGATGATTATTTATATGATATTAAAAAGATATTTAAAATGTTTAATATTCCTTTTGTTAATGATAGTGATGAAAGTATTATAGGAACTAATATTATACAAAAGTTTATTTCTAATTATGATAGTGATATTAATAATAGTTTAGATAGTATTAGAGACTTAATAAATACAGAAGAAGATGAATATATTTATAATAAGTTAGTTAATGTATTAAATTCATATTATTTTATAGATGATTTTAATGATGTTAAATCTTTTGTAATAGATGATTTATCAAATATTAAGATTAAGAATAAAGATATTAAGAATGCTGTTAGAGTATGTAGATTAGAAGAAGTGAATAAAAATGATTATGCTTTTTTAATTAATTTTAATGAGGGATTTTATCCTAAAAAGTATAAAGATGAAGATTATTTAAGTGATAAAGAAAAGAATGTTCTTGGAATTAGTGATTCTAAAGAATTAAATGTATTAAATAGTAATGAAATTAAAAGATATATTGGTGGTTTTAATAATTTAATAGTTAGTTATTCTGAATATGGATTAAAGGGTAAGATATATATATCTAGTTTATTTGATAAAGAATTATTTGATGAAGAAGAGTTATATTATGAATATAAGTATTCTAATGATTTTAATAAGATAGAATTATTAAAGTTGAATGATGAATATAATAAATATGGTACTGAAAGTGATATATATCATATATTACTTAATTATTATGGTTATGAATATAAAGTTTATGATAATAAATATAAATTAATTGATAATAATATTTTAAAAGATTATTTAAATAATTCTTTAGTTTTGTCATATTCATCTATTAATACGTATTATGAGTGTTCTTTTAAATATTATTTAACATATATATTGAGTCTTAATAAATATGATAGGACTTTTGATACTATTGTTGGAAATATATATCATAGTATTTTATCTGAATGCTTTGATGGTGAATATGATATAAAAGAAAATTATGATAAAGAAGTTTTAAAATATAGTGACAAGTTTGATTTTAGTGAAGCTGATAAGTTCTTTTTAGATATATTAAAAGATGAACTTGTTTTAATAGTGGATATTATAAAAAATCAATTAAATTACACATTATTAAAGAAAAGTATGTATGAAAAAGAAATAATTATTGATATTGATAAAAACAATAATGTTAAGTTTAAAGGGTTTGTTGACAAGATTTTATATGATGAATTTGGTAGTGAATGTATATGTATGGTTGTTGATTATAAAACTGGGAATACTAAATTAGATCTAAATAATACATATTATGGTTTAAATATGCAGTTACCTGTTTATATATATTTAATTAAGAATAGTAATATTATTTCTAATGTTAGAATAGGTGGTTTTTATATACAAAAGATTATTAATGATGGATCAGAGGATGAAAAGAAGAATTTATTAAAACTACAAGGTTATACTAATAGCGATATAGATGTTATTAATAAGGTAGATAGTTCATATGAAGATTCTAATATGATATATGGTTTAAAGACTACTAATAGTGGTGGATTTTATGCATATTCTAAATTAATTAATGATGATGAGATCAATTATTTAAATAATATTATTGATTCAAGGATTAGGGAAGCATCTGATGATATATTAAATGCTAAGTTTGATATAAATCCTAAAAGTATAAACAATAATAATATGGGATGTACATATTGTAAGTATAAAGATATTTGTTATATGAAGAATGATGATATTGTTCCTCTTAAAAAGATAGATAATATTTTTGAAATGGAGGGGAATTAATATGGCATGGACTAATGAACAAAATCTTGCAATTTATGAAAGTGGTAAAAATATAATAGTAAGTGCTGGTGCTGGTAGTGGTAAAACAGCTGTTTTATCTGAAAGAGTTCTTGAAAAAGTATTAAGTGGTACTCATATTAATGAATTATTAATTCTTACTTTTACTAAGGCTGCTGCTGAAGAAATGAAAGATAGAATTAGAAGAAAAATATCTTCTAAAGAAGAATTAAAAGATGAAGTTAATTTACTTGATAGTGCGTATATTACTACTTTTGATAGTTATGCTTTATCTGTTGTAAGTAAATATCATTATCTATTAAACATTAGTAGCAATGTTAGTATTACTGATGAATCTATTGTTACTACATTTGAGAATAAAATAATAGATGAAGTATTTGAAGATAGATATAAAAATAGAGATGAGAAGTTTTTATCTTTTATAAGGAAGAATTGTTTAAAGAATGATAAAAGAATAAGATATTATGTATTAGATATAATAAGAAAAGTTAACAAAAATATTAATAAGAAAGAATTATTAGATTTTATAGATAATGAATATTTTAGTGATATAAATGTTAATAAGATATTATTAGAATATTATGATTTATTAGAGAAAAAAGTTAATTCTTTAAGAAAATATCTTGAAGATGCTAGTTATTATTTTGATGAAGATTATGTTAGTAAATTATATGAGTCTTGTTATTATTTATTAAATAGTAGTACTGATAAATTATATTTAGTTACTAAGATAGATTTACCTAGATTAAAGAATGGATCTTCTGATGAGCAAAAGGAATATAAAGAATTAATTAAGAGATATTGTAATGAAATAATAAATCTATTAAGATTTGGTAGTAAAGAAAATATTAAAGAAGATTTATTAAAGACTAAAGATGATATATTATGTATTGTTTCATTAATTAGAGATTTTAATGATAGATTAGATAAGTTAAAAAGAGAAAATAATATATATACTTTTATGGATGTAGCTAGTCTTGCGATTAAAGTAGTTAGTGAAAATGAAGAGGTTAGAAATGAAATAAAGTATTCTTTTAAAGAGATAATGATTGATGAATATCAAGATACTAATGATATTCAAGATAAGTTTATTTCACTTATTATGAATGATAATGTATATATGGTTGGTGATATTAAACAGTCTATATATAGATTTAATGGATCTAATCCTTCTATATTTAAAGATAAATATGATAGGTATTCTAATAATAATGGTGGTTATAAGATAGATTTAATTAAGAATTTTAGAAGTAGAAGTGAAGTATTAAATGGAATTAATGATTTATTTAATTTACTTATGGATGATTATATAGGTGGATGCGATTATATAGGTTCTCATAATATGGAATATGGTAATACCAATTATGATTCTGAAAGAGATAATTTAGATTATTCTATGGAGATAAATCTATATGAGACTGATGAAAATAAAGAATATAAGAATTGTGAATTAGAGATATTTTCTATTGTTAAAGATATTAAAAATAAAATGAGTAATAATCTTATGGTTTTTGATAAAGATACTAATAAGATGAGAAAAGCAACTTATAGTGATTTTGTTATTATATTAGATAGATCTACTCATTTTGATGAATATAAAAAGATATTTGAATATAATGGTATACCGTTAACTATTCTTAAGAATGAAAAGTTAACAAGTGGTACTGAAATTAATCTAATTAGAAATATATTTGATATTATTATTAGAATAAATAAGAGAGATTTTAATGAAGAATTTAGATATGATTTTATTAGTATAGCTAGAAGTTTTTTATACGAGATAAATGATGAAGAAATCTTTAAAATGTTTAAAAATGATACATATAAAGATAGTATTGTGTATAAAAATTTTGAAAATATATGTTCTTTTGATTCTATAACTTCTGGAGATTTATTCTTAAAAATATTAGATATTACTGATTATTATAATAAATTATATAAGATTGGTGATTATGAGAATATAGATGTTAAGTTAAATAATATATATAATTTATCAAAACAGTTTAATAATCTAGGTTATTCTATTTATGATTTTAAAAATTATTTAGATGAAGTTATTGAAAATAATATAGAGATACAATTTGATAGTGGTAGTAGTAATTCTGATTCAGTTAAGATAATGACTATTCATAAATCTAAGGGACTTGAGTATCCAATATGTTATTTTGCTGATTTAGATCATGAATTTAATTTGAGTGATGCTAGAAATGCATTTTCTATAGATAAGAAATATGGAATAATGATACCTAGTGAAAGTGAAGATGATAAATCTGGTATTGTTAAAGAGTTATTTTATAATAGTTTTATAAGAGAAGAGATTAGTGAAAAGATTAGGCTTCTTTATGTAGCTCTTACAAGAGCAAGAGAAAAGATAATAATATATTTACCTAATAAAGATATAAAAAGATATTCTAGAAATGAAAATGGAACTATTAATGATGAAGATAGAATGAAATATATGAAACTATCTGATATGTTATATACAACTATTAATTATTTAAATGAATATGTTCATAATATTAGTTTTAAAGATATTCCTGTTACTAAGAATTATTTATATAAAAAAAGTAAAGAATTAATTAAAAAAGAAATAAATAGTGATATCTTAGTTAAAGAGATTAATATATTTAATGAAGAAATTAGTAGTAAACATTTTTCTCATGAAAATAATAGATTAAGTACAAAAGAAGAAATAAATAATATGAAATTTGGTACTAAGATACATGAGATTTTAGAATATATAGATTTTAAGAATTATGATAGTAGTATTATTAAAGATGAATTTATAAGAAATAAGATAGATATATTTATGAAGAATAGTTTATTATCTAATATTAATGAAGCTAATATATATCATGAATATGAATTTATATATGAAAAAGATAATAATAAATATCATGGTATTATAGATTTAATGCTTGAATATGATGATCATGTTGATATAGTTGATTATAAGTTATTAAATGTTACTTCTGATAGTTATAAAGAACAGTTAAATGGTTATAAAAAGTATATTGAAAATGTATCTAAAAAAGAAGTAAATATTTATTTATATTCTATTTTAGATGGTGAATTTACTAAATTATAGAAATAGAGTTTTAACTCTATTTTTTCTTTTACTTTCTTGACTTTTGTGGTATTAAGTACTATCATATTTCGTGCGCATATTTGGGGAGGAAGCTATGGATAAATTTGCTAGTTTTGTTGTTAAAAAAAGAAAATTAATATTATTTATTAGTATTTTATTTCTTATTCCATCAATAATAGGTTATTTAGTTACTAAAATAAATTATAATTTTTTAGTATATTTACCTAGTGATATTGAGACTATAAATGGTCAAAATATATTAAGTAATGATTTTGATATTGGAGCCTTTTCTGTGTCGATTGTTAATGATATAGATGAGTATGAACTTAGTAAACTTGAAGAAAATATTAGAAAAATAGATTGTGTAACTGAAGTAATGAGTGTTAATGATCTAACTGGTACATCTATTCCTACTGAAATACTTCCTAAAAAGTTTTTGGAAAGAGTTGCTAAGGGAGACAATAAACTTTTATTAATTATTTTTAATACTGGTACTTCTGATGGTGAAACTATGAAGGCTCTAGATGAAATAAATAAACTATCAGATCATATCATTATTGGTGGTATGAGTGCTATGATTAGAGATATGAAAAATATTGTTAGTGGTGAAATGGTACTATATGTTATTGTTGCTTCACTATGTTGTATTTTTATTCTTATGGTATCTCTTGATTCATTTGTTGTACCTTTTATTCTTATTGGGAATATTGGTTTAGCTATTATTTATAATATGGGATCTAATATCTTTTTAGGTGAAATATCATATATTACTCAGGCTCTTGCAGCTGTTTTACAACTTGGGGTTACAACTGATTTTTCTATATTCTTATATCATAAATATGAGGAATCAAAATCTAAATATGATACTAGAGAAGAAGCTATGAAAGAATCAATAAAGAGTACAATGATTTCAGTAGTAGGTAGTTCATTAACTACAATAGCAGGTTTTTTATCATTATGTAGTATGAAACTTACACTTGGTACTGATATTGGTGTTGTTATGGCAAAGGGTGTTTTGTTTGGTGTATTAACTGTTTTAGTTATTTTTCCATCATTACTTTTAACTTTTGATAATATAATATTTAAGACAAGACATAAGCCTATTATTCCAAAGTTTTCTTTTGTTTCACCTTTTGTTAAAAAAAGTTATAAAATTATTTTTATTATTTTTATTATTTGGTTTGTTCCAGCATATTTATCTGAAAAGAATACAGAAGTATATTATAAATTAGATAGTTCTATTCCTGAAGGATATGATTATACTGATTCATCTAAAATATTGAAAGAGGAATTTGGATTAGTTTCTCAGGAGATGATACTTGTTAATAAAAATATAGATGATAATAAAATAAGTAAAATGATTGATGAAATAAATAATTTGGATGGTATTGATAGTGTTATTTCTTCTAATGTTTTAAATGATAATGGAATAAATACTAATATTTTGCCTAGTAAAGTTAGAAATATGTTGGAATCTAATAGTTATAAGTTAGTTCTAGTTAATTCTGATTATGATGTAGCGACAAATGAATTGAATAATCAAATTAGTGAGCTTAATAAAATAGTTAAAAAATATGATAAAGCTGCTATTGTTGCTGGAGAAGGACCTTTAATGAATGATTTAGTTGAAATATCAGCTATAGATTTTGTTAATGTTAATTATGTATCTATTGCTGTTATTGTTGTTATTATGTTATTTGTTTTAAAATCAATTAGTTTACCATTTTTACTAGTTTTATCTATTGAGTTTGCTATTTTTGTTAATATTGGATTTTCTTATTGGCAAGATATTAGTCTTCCATTTATTACTTCTATTGTTATTGGAACTATTCAATTAGGCGCTACTATTGATTATGCCATTTTAATGACTACTAATTATTTGAGAGAGAGAAAAAAAGGAAAAGATAAGATTAAATCTATTGGTATTTCATTAGATTCATCTGTTTCTTCAATCTTCATTAGTGCAATGTGTTTCTTTGGAGCAACAATTGGTGTATATGTTGTTTCAAAAATTGATATGATTGGTTCAATTTGTTTACTTTTAGCTAGAGGCGCAATTATAAGTATGCTTGTTGTTACTTTTATAGTTCCAAGTGTATTATTAATTTTTGATAAGATTATTATTAAAACTACATTTGATTTTAGAAAGGAAAAGAAAATGAAAAAAAATATTAAAAAATTTGCAATTTATTTATTATTTATTACATTGTTATTGTTACCTAATTTGGTTAATGCTACTACTAAGGATGAAAGTATTTATGCAAAATTAAATAGTGATGGAAGTATTAATAATGTAACTATATCTGAACACATATTTGGATTTAATGGAAAGAGTATTTCTGATAAATCTAATTTAGGTAATATTAAAAGTACTAATGGAATAAAGTTTGAGAATAATAATGGAAATTTAATATGGAAAAGTGAAGGAAAAGATATTTATTATCAGGGAAATTACAATAAAGATTTACCAGTAGGAGTATCTGTTAAATATTATTTAAATGGTGTAGAAAGAAATGTTAAAGATATTATAGGAAGAAAAGGTAATATTAAGATTGTTCTTAAATATAATAATAGTTTAAGTAAAAATGTTAACATTAATGGTAAGAAAGAAAAAATTAATATACCTTATATGGTATTAACTACTACTGTACTAGAAAATAGTAATAATAAGAATATTAAAGTAACTAATGGTAGAATAATTGATAATGGAGTAACTTCTATAATCATAGGTTTAACTTCTCCTGGATTATATGAATCTATGAAAATAGATGAATTAAAAAAACTAAATAAAATAGAGATTAGTTTTGATACTGATAGTTTTGAATTAGGTACTATTTATTCTATTGCGACATCAAATTTGTTTGATGAGAGTACATTAGATTATTTTGATGATATGGATAAATTATATAGTGATATTAATACATTACAAAAAAGTATGGATAAGATTGTTGATGCATCTAAACAATTAAGTAGTGGTTCTGATAAAATGAATGATGGTATTACATTATTAAACAGTAAGATGCAGGAATTAGTTGAAAAATATAAATATTATCGTAATCAAGATAAAGATGTATTAAAAGAAGAATTAATTAAAATTATAGAAAAGAATATTAATGAAATATCTCCTGAATTACAAGAAGAAATTATTAATGAAACTAGTAAAATTATTAAAGATAATAAAGAACAAATTGAAAAAGATATAATTAGTTTTTTTAAACAAAATACTAAGTTAGTTATTCAAGAAGAAATTAATAAAATAATATCAAGTTTAGATATTGATAAATTAGTAGATGAAGTTATTAAAGAAAATTTAAATAAATTAGTAAAAAATGATGAGAATGTAGAAAAAATAATAAATGAGTTAAAGAAATATTTAAATAATGATTTAAAAGAAATTGTAAGAAATGAAATAAATAGTTATTTTGATAGTATTGATGTTAACAATGATTCTGATTTTATTAATAATTTATCTACTAAATATGGAATTAGTTATGAACAAGCATTATCTATAGCAAATGATGTAAAAGATAATACTATTAATAAAATTAAACAAAACATAAATATATCAGATTTAGCTAATAATATTGCTAATAGAGTTAGTAACAGTGATAGTGTTAGTGAACCAATAGCTGCTTATGTTAATTTATTAAATAATAAATTACAAGGTTATTTAGCTGATGATAATAATTTTATTAATTATTCTAAACAGATTAAAGATAAGATAATGAGTTCTTTACAAAGTAAGTTTTCTAATAGTGATATATTTATTGATAATGATATTAAGAATTATTTAGATAATCTTGTTAATGAAATTATCGATAGAACTGCTCGTGATTTAGGTGATAAGTATACTGTGGAATATGCTAATAGAGTGGTTAGAAATGTTGTTGAGAAACAATTTAGTGAAGAAAATATTGATTCTAAAGTTAGAGAAATGTTAGACAAATATGATAAGGATATTGATGAAAAAGTTAATATTTTAGATGATACTATTAATACTTTATCAACATCTTTTGAACAATTGAATGATGGATCTAAGCAATTATCTAAAGGAATGAATATGTTATCTAATGGACTTGATAAATATAATAAAGAAGGTATTAAGAAACTTAATAAAATAGTTAATAATGATGTTAGAAATATTCAAAGTAGATTAGAAGCTATTATTAAATTAAGTAATAAATATAATATTGTTGATGAAATTGGCAATAATACTAATGGTAATTCTAAGATTATATTTATGATTGATTCTATGTCTAAACCTACTGAAACATCTATTGAAGAAAAAGAGGATAAGAAAGATAAAACTGAAAAGAAAAAGAAAGGTTTATGGGGTAAAATAAAAGGTTTATTTGAGTAATTCAAATAAATCTTTTTTAATTAGCACTCTGTATTGACAAGTGCTAATTTTTGAGTTAGAATACTTTTTGAAAGAGGTGGATAATATGAAGAAAAGAGAATTTAAATCATCATCTAAAAGAGTATTGGATTTAATGATTAATTCTATTTATACTAATAAAGAAATATTTTTAAGAGAACTTATATCTAATGCAAGTGATGCTTTGGATAAATTATCTTATCTATCACTTACAAATAAGGATTTAGATGCTAGTAATCCTAAAATAGAAATAGTTAGAGATGAAAAAAATAGAAGATTAATTATTAAAGATAATGGTATAGGAATGAATGAAGTAGAACTAGAAGAAAATTTAGGTACTATTGCTGAATCTGGTTCTTTAAAATTTAAAGAGAGTGATGAAAAAAATAAAGAAATTATAGGTCAATTTGGAGTAGGTTTTTATTCTGCATTTATGGTTTCTAAAAAAGTAGAGGTTATTACTCATAAAGAAGGAGAAGATGCATTCATTTGGTCTTCTGAAGGAGTAGATGGATATACTATAGAAAAGACTAGAAAAGATGATACTGGTACTGAAATAGTATTATATTTAAAAGATGATACTGAGGATGAAAAATATAGTGATTTCTTAGATGAATATGAAATTAGAAAAATAGTTAGAAAGTATAGTGATTATATTAGATATCCTATTAATATGGAAGTTACTAATAGTAGATTAAAAGAAGGTTCTGATAAAGAATATGAAGATTATACTGAAGTAGTAACATTAAATAGTATGGTTCCATTATGGAAAAAAGATAAGAAAACTATTACTGAAGAAGAATATAATAATTTTTATACTTCTAAGTTTATGGATTATGAAAATCCATTAAAGGTAATACACAATAATGTAGAAGGTTTAGTAGAATACAAATCTATGTTATTTATACCTTCTCATGTACCATTTGATTATTATTATAAGGAATATAAAAAAGGATTAGAACTTTATACTAATGGGGTTCTAATTATGGATAAGTGTGAAGAACTATTACCAGATTATTATAGTTTTATAAAAGGTGTTGTTGATAGTGATGATTTATCACTTAATATATCTCGTGAAACACTACAAAATGATAGAAAAGTGTTAGCAATAGCTAAATCATTAGAAACTAAGATTCATAATGAATTATTAGATATGTTAAAGAATGATAAAGAAAATTATAAGAAATTTTTTGAAGCATTTGGTAATCAAATTAAATATGGTGTTTATGATAGTTATGGAGTTAATAAAGATAAATTAAAAGATTTATTAATATTCTATTCTAGTGATAAGAAGGATTATATTACATTAGATGAGTATGTTGAAAATATGCCTAAGTCACAAAAAGAAATATATTATGCTTGTGGTGAATCTAATGAAAAGATAGATGCTTTACCTCAAATTGAACAAGTTAAAAATAAGAAATATGATATTTTATATTTAACTGGTAATGTTGATGAGTTTGCTCTTCAAGTATTAGAAAAATATAATGATAAACCATTTAAGAATGTTAGTGATAATTCTTTAGATTTAGAAACAAAAGAAGAAAAAGAAAATACTAAAAAGATAAATGAAGAATCTAAAGATATGTTAGCTTACATGAAAGAAAGTTTAAATGATGAAGTTGTTGATGTTAAGTTTACTAATAAGATTTCTTCTCATCCAGTTTATTTATCAACTGAAGGAGCTATGAGTACTCAAATGGAGAAGGTATTTAATGCTATGCCTGTTCAAACTGGAGAAAAGGCTAGGTTAATACTTGAGATTAATGAAAAGCATCCAATTGCTGAAAAGATTAAATCATTATTTGAAAGTGATAAAGAAGAACTTAAAAAATATACTAAGATATTATATAGTGAAGCTAGATTAATAGATGGTCTTCCTATAGATAATCCTACTGAGATATCTAATTTGATATGTGAATTAATATCTAAATAGTTTTTTAAACATTATTTTGAAATATAAATAATGTTTTTTATATGATATAATATTTTCGTTGAGGAATAGGTATGAAAAAAAGCAAATTATTAATTATTTTTTCTATGTTATTAGTTTGTTTTAGTATGAGTAAAATTAATGCTAGTGAATATAAAAAGTTTTCATTAGATGATTATATTTTTTATGATCCAGTACATGATTCTAATTGTTCTATGGATGATTATTGGACTATATTTAATAAAGATACTACATGTTATAGATTCTTTGTTATTGATAGTAATGATTCTAAGGAAAAAGATAAGATTAGTGCTATATTAGATCATGATGTTGGTAATGATACATTTGATAATAGATATAAAGTATTAGAGAAAAATACTAGTGATTGGTATTTTAGAGGTGTTAAAAGATTTATTACTCAAAATGAAATTAAAACATTATATAGATTTAATAAACTATCTTCTGATGAAAAGAATGGTTCGTATCTAGATTATAGTGGTAATGTAGTTAGTGTTGGAGCATATCATTCTACTATTGGACAAATGATTACTAATTCTTTATATTATAATAATTCTAAAATGTATAATAATAATGGTTTTTGGACTGATAGTAGTTATGATGATAAATATTCTTATAGTATAGATGAATTAGGAAATAGTAAATTAGTTAAAAAGATATTTAAGAGAGGTATTAGACCTGTTTTAGAGTTTGATAAAGAGAGTATTGAATCAAGTAATTTAAGAACAAATATAGATATAGTTGAAAAGTACAAATATAAGAGCGATACTTCTAGTTATGGTGGATATGTTTATAAAACTATGCAAGGTTTTACTATGACTAATGATAGATTAGTATTTTATTCTAGTAATAATTCTAATCCTAATTTTGGATTAATTTTTGGCTTTGAAGGAGAAGATTATAGTCGTAAAGTAGGTAATACTCCTAATTATTATGAAGGTGGTCATGGTAATTCAATATCTTATGATAGAAAGAATAATCAAGTTTTATCTTTAGATCCATATAATAAAAGAATAGCTGTTTTTGATAATTTTGATTTAACTCTTAAAGGATATATAAAGATGAAAAAATCGTCATATGATTCAATAGCATATGATTATGATCATAATTATTTTATACTTGGTGAAGGTAGAAAATTATCTATTGCTGATAAGAGTTTTAATATTTTATATACTTTAGATGCGACTACATATGGTATTAATCAAGGACTTGAATATTATAATGGTTATTTATATAAACCTGTGTATTATGCTAAATGTAATAACAAATATCAAACTCATTGTACTACTGGGGCTTATAAAGGGGATATATATGTTTATAATATTAAAATAAATAGTAATGGAAGAGCTAATAAGAATTTTGGTAAGTTAGAAAAGATATATCATATTTCTAATAGTAGTTATGGAGAACTTGAGGATTTATCATTCTTTAAGGATGATTTATATTTAGGATTTAATAGTAATAAGAAAGATAAGAATTATGCATATAAAATATATTTTATAGATGGTAAAGAAGTAATACCTGAATTAAGAATAGAAAAGAAATATAAGTTTGAAGATAAGAGTATTTATATTACACTTTCTTCTGGTGATGAATTAAAAGAAATAAAAGGTTGGGAAAAAATAGATAAGTATTCTTATAGAAAAAAATATAGTATTAATTCTAATAATGATAAGGTAAAAGTATGTGATTTATATAATAATTGTACTGATGTTGTTATAGATTTTAATGAAATAAAGAGTAATGTTAGTGATATTGTTATAGATAAAGAAAATATTACTATTGATGTTAATGATAGTGAATTATTACATTATAGTGTTATACCAAGTACATCAATAGATAAGAGTGTTATATGGAGTAGTTCTAATAGTGATGTGGCATATGTTGATGAGACTGGGTTAGTTATTGGATTAAGTGAAGGTAAAGCAGTTGTTAGTGCTGAATCTGGTGATGGAAAAGTTAAAAAATATATTAATATCAAAGTAAATGGTTCTAAGAGTGGTATTCATTTTGATGAAGATATTTTATATATTAAACCAGGTGATTTTCATAAAATTAAATATAGTTTATATTTAAATGAAAAAGTTAGTAATAAGTTAATTTGGTCTAGTAGTAATAGTGATATAGCATCTATTAGTGAGGATGGAACTATTAAAGGTTTAAAAGAGGGAATGACTACTATTAGTGTTTCTACTAGTGATGGGTTAGAAAATAATAAGTGTAATGTTATTGTTACTAATAATATGGAAAAGATAGAGTTTGTTGATTCTAGTATAAATATTGGAATTAAAGAGTCTAAGAAGATAGATTATTATATATCTTCAAATAATAGAAAAATATCTGATTTGATATGGTCTAGTAGTAATGATAAAGTATTAAAAGTAGATAAAGATGGTGTTATTACTGGTGTATCTAAAGGAGTAGCACAAGTTACTGTAAGTAATAAAGATAAAACAGTTTATAATACTGCTATTATAGTAGTAAATGGTAGTTCTAATATAGGAATAGTTAAGTTATTAAAAATAGTTGGAATTATATTATCAATTGGTACTTATGTGGGTATTTATTTGATAATTAGGAAGCATTATAAAAAATAATAATTATGATAAGGTCTTTTTGATAAAAAAGACTTTATTTTTATTGCTATTTCTTGATATAATGATTATAAGTATGATATGGAGGAAGTATTATGGACGGAGTTGTTAAAAAAGCACTTCTTGTTATTTCTATTGTATTGATAATTGTTTTCTTTATATTTGGTATAGGTTATCAAAAAAGTTCTAATAACAATTTTCAATTTGATGGATATATTATAGAGTCTGAAACAAATAATAAACAATATTTTGCTAATAATGCTGAATATAGATTATACAAGTCTAAAGGTATTGTAGAATTTCATAATACTAATAATGAAAAGATAGTTATGCCTTCAGATAGTTTTTTACATTATTTAGATGGTTCTGTATCAGTACTTAAGAAGGCTGCTGTTGTAGATTTAACTAAGATGGATCAAACTAGTTTTCAATATTATACAGTGTATGAAGGTGCTGTTTTTACAAAAGCAGGTAATGATTATAGAATAGATTATTTAGATAAACAATTAGGTTTTAAAAACTTTTTAATTAAAGTATCTTCTGATAAATATATGATTGCTTCTCCTACACTTAATGTTAAAATTGGAGAAAATGAACAAACTGTTAAGTCTGGTTTTATTGAACTTACATATTTTGATGGTGATATTGTTAAAATACAAAATAATGAATTAGATCTTCAAAATATTTCTTCTGAAATTGTTATTTATATTGATGATAAAACATTTATAGATGTATATAATAAAAAAATATATACTATTGATGATAAGAATAAACCTCAATTTAAAATTAATTTAGGTGAAATTACTATTGATTCAGATGATTATATTGAAATATTACCTGATGGAAATAATACTATTATTAATTCTGGATTAACTAATACTACTAATACTTCTAAAACAGATAAAGACAAAGATAAAGACAATGACAAAGATAGTGATAAAGATAATAACAATAACAATAATAATGGTAATAATGGCGGTAGTAGTTCTAGTAATGAAGAAGAGGATGAAGAGGTTATTATTATAAATAAAGTAATTCACCAAGGTGATTTTGGTGATGTTACGAGTGGGTTAATAAATGCTCCTGAAGTTGATCAAGAGGAAGAAACAGGTGAAGTTACAGTTGTTTATAAGGAACCTGAATATACTATAAATGAGTTTACTGTTACTGCTAATAGTATGGATGCTTCTATTACTGCTACTGATGAAGATAAATTATTAACAGGGACTTTATATATAAAAATTATTAAATTAGATGACAATCAAGTTGTTTATTATGAACAAGATAATAGTAATAAAGCTACTATTAATGTAGGAATAGCTAATTTAAAACCTGATACTAATTATCTATTAACTTTAAATAGAAATTATAAAAAAGGAGAAGTAAATTTTAATAAAGATTTTGTACAAAAAACTTTTGTTACTTCTTCTTTAGGTATAAATATAAAGAAAAATTATATTAAGACAGATAGTGCAAGATTTACTATTGAAAAGAGTGATTATTCAGATGTTACACAATGCAATTATACTTTATATGATAATACTGAACAAAAAGATGTAATTGGTGGAAGTGGTAAACTTACTGTTTCTAATAATAATGAGGAAAATGTTTTAACATTTGGTAATTTAGATCCTAATCATGAATATGTTTTAGAATTAAAGGATTTTGTATATGGCTCTACTATTGTTAATGATAGTAAATATTCAAAAGCATTTAAGTCTTTAAAATCAAG
>JAEEGL010330647.1_pt1 | contig 103383 bp, 94 predicted proteins | sample 9134231 | NCBI WGS metagenome assembly JAEEGL01 (sample SAMN16246548, study PRJNA631951) | gut metagenome | biome: gut microbiome; feature: rumen; material: fiber-attached | host: Bos | place: Iran: Karaj | collected 2018-10 | reverse complement strand
GATGACACACTGCTTGGCATAAGGTATATGACAAAAATGTATCTCCTGGAATCTGACGATGATAGACAAGAGTTCATTTCAAAACGCACACAAGCGGAGTTAGGCAAGATAGGTCAATTGGTAAAAACAAAGCCAAAACATCCGAAATTAGAGGAGTTTTATGACAAGGTGAAGAACATTACCGTTAACCCATTAAACACTGGTAAAACGGCTTGGAATACGGCAATAAACTTACTTGGCATACCTCTATCTGTTGGACAGGGTGGAGTACACTCAATCACAAAACCGTCAAAGTTTGTATGCAAGGAAGGTGAAAGAATAGTAAAATATGATTTCACTTCGATGTATCCGACGATTATGTGTAATCTTGACCTCTTTCCGAGGCATATGAAGCCTGAATTTAAGAAAGTCTATAAAGACATCCTCGATAAGAGAATACGGGCTAAAATAGAAGGAAATGAGGCAATGTCATCATTATACAAAAAGGTGATTAATTCGGCGATAGGCTTGATGAACTCCGACTGGTCATATATGTATGACCCGTTAATGAGTACAGCTATACGATTGAACGCCGAGTTTACTACACTTGAACTTATGTGCGCTATTCCAAGCGTTATAATTCAAGTAAATATTGATGGCATATTTTGTATAGAAAACATAAACAAATCAACGTCTTCACTGGTCAAAGACTTTATGACTGAGCGCAATATGCCATACGAAGAAGAGTTATATACGAGTATATATCAAATCTCCGTGAATGACTATGTTGCTTACAATAAAGACACCGATACAATTGTAGCAAAAGGATTGTTCGCCAACAAAAAAGAATCAAAATCGTATCAACCGTCCATTGTCACGGAAGCCATAATCAAGAATCTGATATATGGTCATTCTGTAAGAAAGACAATTAACGAATGTACGAGTCCAGCGAAATTTCTGATGACTACAAATGTAACAAGTGCATACAATGTATTCTCTGGCGACAAACAAGTACCAAACCACGTTAGGTACTATTACTCGACAAAGTATCCATTCCTTGTAAGAAAGAAAGACAATTCTACATCAATAGTCGATTCCACATCAGGAGCAAAGGTCATATTCTCTATGGAAGATATGGACTTAAGCGAAATAGATAAGACTCCTTACTATGGAATGGCTAACAAAATTACTCAGCAGTTTAGTCAATTGAATTTGTTTGAGTAATTTTGTGGCATTATGAATACGCAGTACACTTATGACCCTTTTGAGGGTAGGAGAGGGAGAACGTTCCCATCCAAAGAAGATATTGAGGAGTTTGAAAGATATTGGAGATTGAAGCACGACCAATTTGAAGCTGATTGTGCTGACCAAAAATGCGTTAAACCTGAACTTAGGTTGTGGCAGTTGAAGTATTTCATAGACGGAGAAAGGAAATTCATAGGCGCAGCAACGATTGCGGCACCGACACCAAAACAAGCAGAGGTGATTTTCCGAAACGAGTCTGTCTTTGAAGGGTTCAGACACCTAATCAGAATTACAGAGATTCAAGAGATACTGATACCGCACACACCTGCAATGCTCGCAGAGAACTATACTGGCGTGATTGATAAAGGATTCCTTGAAAAGTATCCTTTTGAAACAAAGAAACACGCGGCGAAAGAGATATACGAGCTGAAAGAAAAGATTGACGCATTATATGCAAAATTGAATTTGACGGCACCAGACGTTGCGAATACAACAATGAATGACGCGACGTCTTACGAAGACAAGCCGTATGAATAATTAAAAACAAAAAAACAACAAATGCCAATTATCAAGCAAAACGGTGTTGTAAGGTTAGTTCCTTCCACCACACAGACAATCTCAGAACTCGAACCGATGATTTACACGGTAGGTGTTGACTCACAAGGCCCATTCTTGTCGCCGATGAAAAAGAAGTTTCTCGTTCCAGACGATTACGACTTCTCAATCCTTGGCAAGAAAATCGAATATCTTGTCGAAAGAGCAAAGAAAGAGACAAGGAATGTCGGCTTCCTCTTTGAAGGCGAAAAGGGTATGGGCAAGACAATGGCTATGAACGTAATTGCCAATGCGCTAAACTTGCCAGTCATCATCATCGAGACGAACTCGAACAACAGCAACGACCAGTTGTTCAAGTTTATATTCGAGTTCAACTGCGATATGGTTATTGTCATCGACGAGTTCGAGAAGAAATTGAACAAGGTTGCGCAGGAACAGTTGTTGTCGTTCTTTGATGGTGTGTACAATTCAGAGCATAAGAAGATATTCCTTATCTCTGCAAACCGACACGACTTCAACGACAACTTCGACAGTAGGCTTGGTAGAATTATGTATCGTGTCCCGTTTGAGCCAATCAAGGACGCAGAAACTGTCAAGAAATTCCTCAGAAAATGGACAACTAATACTACTGAAGAGCAAATCGATAATCTTTGCGATATGCTCAGGCGTAAAGATTGTGTCACCGTTGACATCATTCACAAAGTCTGCAAGGACATCAATCTCATGGGCTATGACAGCTTCGTAAACATAGGTTGGGATATGATTAATCTCAATACCATGCGATTCGAGGAGTATGGTCCGTACTACTACATTGACAAGACGGCATCAACTACTGAAGTAAATGGCAGACCGTTGAGCGACTATGTTGACGCAATGGAGATGGGCTTCAGAGAACAAGAGATGTTCCTCGAGAACCTCAACAAACGTCGTAATGATTCTGATAACGCAGAAGCTCCGACCGCTAAAGAAGAAGCAATGGAGCAATACATCAACTACAGTCATCGCAGAACGATTACGTGTGATGCTCCTGCTTGTGAATGGAAAGTTGGTGACGTCATTGGAGACGACGACTACATAGTTGAAGAAATCATCCGCAAGGGTGATTCTATCTACTTCAAGTTGATGAACACTGAATCCAGCGGCGACTCCGACAGCGGAATGTTCTTCAAAGTAAATAAATCAAAAGGCTACTATGCCTTTGAATCGTGTCGTCTTGGTGCGCTCTAATGTACTATATTGACAATACCGCCTCTAATATATCTCTTGCATTTTTCAAGGAATTGTGCAGTAGTATAAACATAATTCCAATCTATGAAAAAGAGCAAGAGATTAGAGGTGGGTTGTTTCTTATAGACGAAAAGAGCAAAATCATCGCGCAAGTAAGATTCGACCAAACGCATCTGTTTTATGATTTCCTAACAAAAAATCTCGCAGAGTGCGGAATAACAAACTTGGTGACATATCACATCATAGATACGCTTCCTGTCTGTGACTTTCCGATATTGCCGAGTTTATATCAACTACATCACGAAGTTATTAAGTACATTCCAGAAAGACCCAAATCAGTTTTTGCTATCAGACCAATAATACATAACAGGAGTGTGTCCGAAAAGTCTTGGTTTATCGAAATGATAGATACAAGCGTAAATTCAGCGTTATTCTGGTTTCCTGACATAAACACGACTGAAAAGTTTTTCAAGAAATACGAAAAAGACTTCAAATTAGTTCAATTTTAACAATTAAACCAAATGGACAAAGTAGAAAGGGTAATCAAATCAAAGTACCCACAGGTCAAGGTGTTTGTCAACACCAGGGACAACGATGTGTCTCCAAACAGCACAGCATCGCCGTACACGAGCGGCAACAAATGGTGCACAGTAACACGTATCGCAGGCTACGACAACAAAAGGCAGAAGAATATGTACATTTATCAGGTCATTGACTTGGTAACTAAGACAGTGTACACGTTCTATCGCGGAACATTCATCTCGGTCGCATTGTTGAGTGAACTTTGCAACGACATCAGCAAAGTAATCGAAGAGAACAAAGAAGAGCCGAAGGAAACAACCAACAACGAAGAGAACAAAACTGAGACTCCTACCGAAAAGAGTTGCGACAAATGCGACGAACTCGAAGATTGTATCGGTACAGAAGCGCAGCTTTACATTTCTTCTATGACTGCGGCACTGATTCTTATGCCTACTCCAATCGCAATGGAAGTAATCGAGCGCACAATAAATCGCTTGATTAAGCTGGGCAGAATCAGCGGCGGCATATCTTGCACTTCTTTTGAAGATGCCAAGAGGAAAATGGAAGAAATCGAAAAAAACAGAAACAAAAAGGATGAAAAGTAGTTTGCAATTTCAGAATTAGTTTATATCTTTGCGTTATGGAACCAAAGATTTTAATCACATCTGAATGGTGTGGGTCTTGCAAGGAAGCCAAGCGTAAGTACGATGAACTCGGTATAAAATATCGAGAAGTACAATACGATAGCGAAGAAGGCGAGAAACTTGTAGATATGCACAATATCCGCAGGATTCCAGCCCTTATCCTCGAAGACCAATTAATCGTAGGAATCCCCGAACAAAAAGATGTAGTAAAACTAACTGAAAATGCAATACTTGAATGAAGATTTCTTCTCTGCGATGAAGAAGAACGGCGAACGCTATCTGAAGCAAAAGGAGTATTTCTTTGTTAACGTGCTTCCAAGAGTTATGGCTCTTGTTAACAAAGAGGTACTTATGCCGTTCAAAATAAACTTGGCTGACAACATCCTTGACGAACCTATGTGGTTTGACTTTAAAGTAGGGAACATCATCGAATATGATGGACATAATTATTTCTATCGAATCATAAAGGAGGAAGGACAACCAGCCACCTATGAAACTGACCTTGATAGACTTATATCTGTTCTGTCCGACAAAAAGTTCCTCTATTTACAGCAAACAATATCTGAGTTCTTCGAGAATCTGAACGCGAAGTACATCAAAGGTGCTGAGCGTGCGTACAAATCTAATAAGCGGCTGGACGAAATGTTTGGCGTAGTCAATCGTGGCGTTGAACTTACGACAGATTGGCTTACCGAACGAGATTCCGCTGCTTGTATTTGCCAAACAATAACTCATTAAAATGGGCTGGGGCACTTCCTACACAAAGGAAGTTTACTTCTCTAAGCAAACATTCGATAACATCGACAGGCTTGACGAAGCAATCGAAGAGTCGAGAGCTGCTATTAATGCAGCAAAGGAAACTCTTTGTAGACTTGCAACAATGACAGAGCCTCAGAAGTTTTTGAAGCCAGAGGAGTACGGTTGTAGCGACATTTACAGCACAATCGAACATTTGTACAAAGAATCAATCGAAACACTTGAGGAGGAATTGCCATACTTGGCTAACCTCGAATCACTCAAGAATGATTGGGACGATGTACATACAATCAAAAATGGCAAGGTAGTAGCAAAAAATCCCCCTTCTGATATCTATACACCTTATATGTGTGGCGATTTCATACCAGGTGATAGAGATGAGGAAGAAGATGTCTAACAATAAGGGCGTAGCAATACGCCCTTTTTAATTAATAAAAAATGAAAATATTCAAACCATTAACAATAAAAATCAAAGTCCTTGACCCTGTTTGCATGCCAAGAATGGACAAGGACGGCGATTACATAGATGTTTTCACTTCTGATGAGGTAAGACTGAAACATCTTGAAACAGCAAAAATTCCGCTCGGCATAATCGTGATGGCACCAGCAGGTTGCTATTGTGAGATGGTCGCACGTTCATCAACACACGACCGCCACAAAATCATTATGTGGAATGCAGAAGCAGTTATGGACTATTCTTTCAGAGGAGAGAAGAATGTTTGGAAGTTCTTTGCTCTTTGCTTGAAAGAAATGCGCAAGACGAAATATGTCACAATTCCAAAAGGAACAAAAATTGCACAGTTCCGTATTCACCTCTCACAGAGAGCTACGGTATGGCAGAAGCTCCGTTGGCTCTTTTCTAATGGCATACAAATTGAAATTGTCGATAGTGCGGACAAACGTTCACGCGGCGATTCTGGACATACAGGAGTTTGATATGATATTCAGAGGAGAAAAAGTACGTGTTGAAAAAATACAGGAACTGAACTTCCAGGAGGTTCAGTTTCTTGCATTTATAAAGGATGGTAAGACGTTTCCGCGCAAGGTTGTTCCTAAACTTTATAAGGATACGGAAAATATGGGATACGTACAAACCAGCGTACACAGAGAAAAAGATTGTCTTCGTGTGTTGTTCGTAAATGGACATCATCCTGCTTATAACGTGATACTTTCGTTGCGAATTTTTGACGAGAAAATATATTTGGTTAACTCTAAAACAGGGAAATTTGAAATCATACATCCAAGTATCGAAGCATTCCTTGATACGTTGACATACGTTCAAGATATGCAAGGCACACAAGAAGAATTTGACGTAATCAAAAAGAATCTTCTTGACTTGAAATATGACTTAACGTTTGGTATCGGCATCAGTACAAGTCCGTTTGTAGAGCGAATCAACGATTTATATATACTTGTAGGAAATATATATGCTCGCTTTACTCGGAGCGAACTTTGTCGTTATACGTATATAGCCAAACTTGGGAATTTCTGTATAACCTGTTTGCAATTTGTTAAAGTCTATGATAGTAACAATTGAATCAAGTGCCCACTTTTCCATCGGGTCCAAGCATACATTCGAGGCTTTGGATATTCTTAGCCATATAAAAAGTGGTTTAATAAGCAGAAGAGGTCGTGTCAAACTTTTGAAATACATAAGCGATACATATCCTAACGCGAAAGGTAAACTTTTGCGTATGCTGAATTATCATTGGATGTACAATTTGATACTAACTTTCAGCACAGGGAATACGCAAGATATGTATTTCTATGAGTTTTACTTTGACGCTACCAGCAAACGAATTATACTGTTCGATTGGTCGAATAAAAGTTTGAGCGTAGATGTAGGAATAAGCATATATCCGTCCATAGAGAACGCTGTAAAGTTTCATAATTTTATTATATCTCGCATCGGAAAGACTATTACTGAGAAGCGAATAATGAAATTTCTGAAAACAATCGACTCTGAAGACAGTATAATTAAAGTGAGAGTAGACAAGGATTATTCGTATTCCTACACAGCAAACCATCTATTTGGTCCGACTATTGTCAGGAAACGTTGGAATGGTTCATACTTTAATGTATGGTTTGGCAATGGCAAGCATACTGAAGAAGCGTACATAAATATTTGTGTGTCAATCCTGCCGAAACAAGTCGCCGAAAGATTAAATACGGCTGCTCAGTTAATATTTAACGGAGATATAGTTGCGGTAATTTACGGTCCAAGAATAGTATATCATCTTGAATAAACCGCCCAAAAAAATGAAAAAGCTAACGTTTTCAAGAGATTTAGCGAACTGTTACAAAGTATTTCTTAGTCACCCAATCGAGTTTTTGAATTTCATCAGTATCTTTAACAAAGAAGAGTTACCAAGAAGATACATCAGTAAGGTAGTAAAAATGCTAAATTATTTTCAAACAATAAAATTCGTAAAAAGAGAGGTTACAAAGGACGGAATTGCTATTAAAATTATATTTGCCCGTAGTCACCAAACATTATATTTGTTAAAAAAAGAGCGTATGAAACCATTTTTGTGGGCCCCGTATGAGTGTTACATAAATGAAATTGTACGTTTTTTCAAGAGGGTAAGAAGCATAGTAGCTGACGCTCAAAACCTCAAAGAAATAACGGATGTAATAAAAAGTGATAAATATCACGGAATTAAAATAGCGATGGACTGTAGTTTCTGTATTAGGCTATCATATTATGATACCGTATACGTAAGCATATATAAGGAACCACAAAGAGGTATGGACTGCATATCAATAGAAGCGAAAGATACCACTTTGTTCCTTGGCAATGTAGGACTTGTAATTTATAAGAGGAAGCGATGACATACGAAGAGTACGAAAAAAGAAGGCAGACTCTTTACCTCAACGACAAGTTGTTGGAAAAGACTCTTCCCAAAGAATTGGAAGAACAGTTAACGCGATATGGTGACTGGTATGACCGCCGTATCGCAAGTAATGAACTTAAATATCGAAACAAAAATGAGCAAAACGAAGAACTCGAAGAAGTTTAACGAGAATTTCTCTCGTGAAGACTACTACGACGATGATTTCATCGATGACGACGATTACGTCGATGACGACTGGGACGATGACTACGACGAAGATGACGACTACTTCGACGAAGAAGCTCCCTACAACTACGCAAGAAGAATCTATCCGCCAGGAGACCCGAGGTTCGACCCTTACGACGACTTCTACGATGACGATGATTACTACGACGACCTCGACGGTCTTGACGAAAGCGACTTGTATTAACAACAATGAACTGGAGACGCTATGAAACAAACAACAAAAATCTCAGGACGTAAACTACTCTTCGCAATGGACAATTTCCTTTGGTTTAACAGTACCGCTGGAAACCACAGAAAGAGTAGGCAGTTGAGTAAAGTTGTGTTTACTCGACGTGCAAACAAGAAAATCCGCAGACTTCCGATTGAAATGGAAGAGTAAGACGTTTGGTTTTGAAGTTCGGTGGCGAAAGCCACCTTTCAAAACCATAAGACACAACAGCACAGTGGCTGCTCAGGCCATTACTACTCACACTTAATAAACCGTTGTAAAATAATAGCAGGATAGTAACGGTGCCTGCTAAGTGTGGCGCAAAGTAGGCACTGCCGTTTGGTGGGCAGAATAAATATACACCATTCACATAATTCAAAACCAACAAAACACAAACAAAAATGAATTTAAAAGAACAAGCAGAGGAAATGATTAGCAATAAGGCAATCAATTTCAAACCGAACAAGGTGGTAGTAACCGTTGGAGACAAGGTGTCTGAGGTAGAGTTCACTCCAGAAGACTATCTCTACTGTGTACGCTTCAAGAATCTGTACTGGGAGACCGCGAAGAGGGTTGTTGATGCAATCTTGGAAATGCTTCCAGAGAGTGCATCACAATTCCGTCGTTGTATCGGTGCAAGTGTAAACATTTGCATGGAGCAGGAATACAAAGCTATCAACAGTACGGAGAAAGCTACTACTACCTATCCTGGTATGGGCTACGACTATTGCAAAATCACAGACAATGTATCTATCAAGCCAATCTTCAATTGGGTCAGCGATATGGACACAGACACTGTTATCGAACTTTCTTTCTCCTGGGGAAAGTTCAAATATAACGCATCGTCTGTCGGCGGTATGGTGTACGCGTACAGGAAAAAGGTGGCTAAGTACGATGATGACAGCGCAGGTTGGAGTGCGTACAATGTAACCGACAACTTGATGACCATCGAAGAGTTCCGCAAACTTGCTCAGAAATGGGAAGAAGACGCACAGCAAGTCAGGGTTAACAAGGCAGAGCTTGAACAGAGAGTAAAGAACGCCTTGCTGAAGGAAGGAATCGTCTTGGACTTCGTAGAATCGACGTATGACGAAACTGGTGGCACTGCGTATTTCCTTGACCCTAAGACTGGTGTAACAGTTGGACTCTACACAACCAACGAAGAGAAACGCACTAAGAACGATGACGACGACGACGACGACATCGAAGACGAGGAGGACTAATTATGAGCGACGGAGACAAGGTTTTTAAAAAGATTTTTAGGAACAATGAGAAAATTAGGCAATTGCAACAGCAAAATGCCGAACTCAAAGAGTTGCTCGACAAAGAAAGCAATGACTTCCAGCAATGGACAGATAAGGTCGTCACAATTCGTGGCGACCTTGCTTTGTCATTGTCATACGAGATATTTGCTTTCTACGGAAAAATCAAGAGCGGCCGAATATCTAACGGGCAAGCAGTTGTAACGTTTGAATTTATTACAATGTTCAAACAACAAGATTACACAGCTTGGTGTCATAGCGATTTTGGCATATGCACTATACATAACTACACTCTCGCTTGGAAATACGATGAGTATTTCAAGATTGAAGAAATCGACGAAAGCATATTCGATAAAGCGTTTGAACGAGCAAGCACGATAGTTACATTGGACATAGTGCGCCTAATCAAAAAGAGCAAGAATACAAATGTCAAAGAAGAAGGATGCTCTGACTGCAAATATGCCTCTGATGGCATTTGTACGTCAAAGGAATGTGTAAGAACTAAATAAGCAACAAAATGAAAAATCCAAAAATACTGATGTTCTGGGGTCATACCCAGAAAAACAAGGACAAGATTGACAAGTCCTGTCTGTCCAACTGGTACCCGTGTCATTTCGTCGAACCTGCAAGCGACACTGGTTCGCCAGCATTCTCCATTCATTACTATTCCACGGAACAATACATTATGGCTCACAAAGCCATTTTATTCGACGACAAGGAATCGTTTTCAAAGATAATCCACGATGCAGACCCTGTCAATGCCAAGAAACTTGGAAGAAATGTAAAGAATTTCAACCAAGCAGTCTGGGATGAATGGAAATGGAAAATCGCAGCCAACGGTATCTACCTCAAGTTCAGTCAGAATGAAAAACTCAAAAAATTCCTCATCGAGACTGGCGAAGAGACAGCTATCGTAGAGGCAAGCCCATACGACAAAATCTGGGGCATCGGGTTCTCTCAGGACAAGGCGATGGACAATGTTGACAAATGGGGAGAGAATCTCCTCGGAAAAGTGTTGATGATTGTTCGTAGCAAACTGATTGGAGTTGATTCAATCTTGAACTCCGATGGTCTCAAAGGAACCACAGACTACGAATCCGCAGACAACCTCTTCTGGAAAATCGTATCCGTGCGCGAATGTATGGATTCAAAACAATGCTCGGTAGAAGATGCGGAGGCAGTTGTTGAGCAACTTGTGAAATCCATCAAAGAATGTAACGTTGACACCGATAGCGACGAAGGTGTTTCTACCGTAATCGCTAACGCATTGGTTGGAGTCTTGAAAGACGGCGGTGCAATCATCACCGAAGACACCATCAACGAAGTAATCAACAAATGTGTTGAGTCAAAGTACCGCAAAGCTGTTAAAGAAGCAATGAAATGTCATCTTCAATAAAGAACACCGCACGCTATTCGCAGATTGTTAAAGAGATTATCGAGACGGAACAATGTCAATTGCCAAGTGTTGAATACAGAAGCAATGGATATATAGAACTTTTGATAAGACATTCAATTTTTATGTTTGTTGGTCGGCTTATTCAAAATGGTTGGAATCAACAATCATTGGTTGACTGGTATCTCAGCAGAGCGAATTTCTCGGAGACTGACCCTAATTCTATATGGGGTAACGAATTTTTCTTGAATTTTTAGTGTGTAATTTGCGACGGGGTTGGCATTGCTGTCAACCCTGTCATTTTTAAAAATCAACTATGAAAAGAAAAGATATACACGAGAAAGAAAATACTCTTAACATATTGGCATACGCGGACAATATGCCGAGAAGGCTGTTTGCTAAATTGCTCGCTAATGATACATTTCGTGGCGTCCACAAAGGACTCTTTGTTGGCACAAAGGCCAAGAGAGTAATCATCAACAAATTGACAGTTGTCAAATTCTTTGATGGTACGAAATTGTTTTTCGTTAAGAATATGCCAGATGTTCACAAAAAAGCGTTGCGAATGCTTTTGAATGTATTAAAGAAGTTTAATAAGTTCAAAAGAACACTATCAGTATACGAACTGACAAGGGCGGGAATTGGTAGTTCTGTAACAGGACATACATTGTACACCACGTGGCTTGCATTTAAAACCGATTCAAACAGTGGAGTTTTGGAAATAGTCTGGGCGATTGACGCTTTGATAATAGTACATATAAAATGGGACGACAAAGAAAGACTATATTTCATTAACGATTATTGGTTTTCGCTCGGCCCTATTAATTCTGATAATTTTACAGCCTGTATCAGGTATGTACAATAACGACAACAACAATGAGAATACTCAGAAAAAACACAGAAAAGTGGTACGCGGAAGTATTTGAGTATTTGTGTTCTCTACGTATTGATGAACATCATATACCAGGTATAGATAATACAACGCTCAATTGTACCCCAAGACGTCTCATCAGAAAAATCATAAGGTTAGGTGTGTTTAAAGCACCATATCCGTATAGATGGATGAGCGCAAAGATTAAATACAACAGAACAGTCAGTATGTTCAGCCCTCTAAGGATAATTATCTCTCTCAGATTGTACGGAAACGCAGTACCGTATCATTCTTTTGGAAATAAACTATTCTGGAATACCATATTGCGCATAAGGATGTCATATAAATTTATGAAAATCATATGTAACGAGAATAGACCTATTAGTGGTATAAAGATTCGAGAATTATACAGTCTTCAGCTTCTGAAGGTAGCAACTCCAGAAGAGCGTAGTATTACACTTAATGCTACCGCGAATGTCTATCTTACAAAACAATATCACTATGAACAGGATAAGTTTATGACGTGGATGGGGAATGTGCTGTTTGTTTATTCGTATAATCAAAAACTATACCGATATGAGTTGCGAGACTATGGTGTAGTGTGTGACCGAAGTAATGTAGTACGCGTTGCCGATGAATATTGGCTTTCTTATGCATCAGACTTATGAAGACACAGTATGAACGCAAGATTATCTACAAGCTGAAAATGCTTGTTGGTAATGAAAAAGACAATGAAAAAACGGTACCTGTTACATCATTATCGAGAAGATATTTCGCAAAGCTGAAAAGATATGAAGTGTTACCTTCGTATATACGTAGAAACAGTAGCGGATGTATTTATTGCAAAGAACACTATGACACTTTACGGTCTTCACTAACTCGCACTTTGGATTTTACAATAATTCGTAATAGTGCAAGAGCTTTATTGAAGATAATAGAAAAACTTTCTTGCGACATGTATCCTATTCCGATAAGCAGGTTTGACCTTTTCTATTACGATAAAGTTAGATGTAGGTTCAAGTATACGCCAGTATATTATCATTCGTTGGGATATACGTATCCTTGGGAAAATTCTAATCGTATGGTACTTTTACAAGTCAGGCATTTTCTATTGCAGATTGAATATGATACATCGAGCGAAAGATATGTTGCTACGGACTTAATATTCTTCTACACTACATTTGCGCATGGGCCTGATGTTGCACAAGTTAATTCTCGAAGAGGATTTGGCACAGCTATAAGACTCTGATAATGCAAGACTGTAAATCTACGAAAAAAGATTTGCAGTTTTGCATTTTTTTTTATTATTTTGCACAAAAGTTGTTAATTTTATGAAGTTTGCAAAACAATCGGTAGAAACACTACCAGTACAGGTTTATCCAGCAGAAGCTAATTCCAGAATAGTTACTGCTGCGAGGACTTGTTACAAATCAGAAGCCAATACAAATAACAGTACAGCCACTGAATTTGTTGACAGGCTAATCAAAAACAAACATTTCGCTATGCTCGAACACGGTACTGTCGTTTTGCTTGGCAAGAAGTATAAAATGACTGCACCAGTAGTAGAGAAATACGAAAGAAATCCATTTTCAAGGGTTTTTGGTTCAGTTGATGGATACCACATCGTAATCACCAATCGCCGAGTAATCGAAGAAAATGGTTGGCAGCAAGATGTTGTTAACTGGGGTATTAGCGATGCCACTAAGTACGACATCAAAAATGCTTTGATTAACCTGCCATTGCGCGTATCATTCAAAGTAATCACATCTCTTCAGGTTGCGATGCAAATCATCAGACATCGTTCCCTGTCTTATGCTATGGAATCCACAAGATTCTGCAACTATTCAAAGGATAAGTTCTCAAGTAGCCTTACTTTCATAGAACCGAAGATTAATGGTTGGGTTTGCAAGGTAGCTATGAAAATCTATTTGAAACTTGCCGAGAAGTTGTATATGTTTCTTGTCAAGAGGAATCAGCCTCAGATTGCAGCGGTAGTATTGCCGAAATGCACGAAGACGGAGTTGATAATCACGGGATTTGTTGACGACCTTGAAGAGTTCTTTGCCAAGAGAGCTGACGAAGAAACTGGGAAAGTTCTTCCTGACACAAAGGAAATCGCAGAGAAGATGAGGCTTGAACTTTCTAAGTCGAAAGCCCAATGGTACTGGGAACTTGGAAATCCGTGTGATTAACGAGAATTAGAAAAGTAGCGAGGTTTTTACCTTGCTATTTTTTTTATGTAGTTTGTGCAGCCAAACAACAAATGTATTTTTGCGCATCAGTAATTTAAAATTAAAAGATATGAGTAATTGTAGCATACCAAACGGAGCGATAAAGGCAGTTGCTTCCAAAATGGGTAAGCACCCAGAGGAAGTAAATGCTATGTGCGATGTAATCAATGATATGATTGGAAGCGACTTCGATATAGCCACAGAAATAACAGATATTGACGTTTTAAAGGGCTTTGTTAGTTCGGTAAGTAATTTGTTCAAGGACAAAGACAAGAGTGCCTCAAACGCCTTAAAAACGGCTATAACGAAAGAGATTACCAACAACCCAAACATAAATCCTTTATCAATAATATCAAAAATAGCAGAAGCCTATGCGAATAAAAGGGTTAAGCAGGAAAAGGCCAAAACAAAGATTTTTGAAAGCCACAACCACAAGGCAAGCGAGAGCGTAGAGGGAGAATGGTCTCAGAAAGAATCCATTTCTGACTTTATGGAGGCGTTTACAAACGGAGAGAAAGAAACAACGCTTGAAGAACTTTTGGAAAACGTAATAGGGCTTGATGAACGTTTCTCGTCAAACGGTGTATTTGACGGTATAATCAAGCTGATTTCAGCCAAGGGACTTGGTGGAATGAAAGTTAGATTCTTAAAGCCGAGCGAAAGCGTAGAATTTGCAAGGAATAAGAACATCAAAGGCTCTTATAAGCCAGACAGAAGGGAAATCCATATAAATGCAGGTCATTCGTTTAAATACGGAGTAAACGACCAAGGATATAGATACTCTGAAATCGTAACAAGTATATTCCACGAAGCCGTCCACGCCATAACTCACGACATTATGATGGCTAATAACTGTGAGTATTACACAATGGCTAAGGAACTTCTCTCAGACATCAAAAAATCTGCTGCTGAGCTTGGAATCGACATAACAGACTATGGATTTACTTCGCCAGAAGAAATGCTCTCTGAACTTATGAACGGCTCTTTCGTTGATAAGCTCAACAGAATAACTATGTCAAAAAATATCAAGTCTGCATACGAACTTGACAAGAGAGTTTCTTTCGTAGAAAAGGTTATAAGAGCAATCAAAAACTTCTTTAGCAATCTATTTAGTAGCCGCGAAACAGCTGCATACAACCACGTCGCAAACCTATTCAAGGAAATAACAAACCTTGACATAGCCGATATGAATATAATGGTCGGAGATAACGCATCTCTGTATCAAATCAAAAACCTTGACGAATCGAAATACACTGACGAGCAATTCAACGAAACACTTCAACAGTTGGAAAGTATCGACAATTACAAACCTGGTTCAATAAACCTTGGTAAAGTCCTGATAGACCAGTTGCAGAAGAACGCTACTGGATTGAAGCCAGAAACTGTCAAGAAAGTAGGAAGGGCAATCCTAAGAGAGTTCTACGTAAATTCAAACGAATACAGCAATATGACGTTTGAACAATTTACAGAAAAAGCAAAGACATTCGGTAAACCAGGGAATCCCTGGCCTATGATAATGAATCAGGGTATGAAGAACTCACGCCAACTTCTCAACCTTGCTGGATTTGAATCTGTAATGGCTAAAATCTTCGAGAAGTATGTTGACGAGAAAGGTGATGCGCCTTTGAGAGCATCAGAGTTCTTTGAAAAGGCAAACGAATATAAAGACAAGTATTTCGGAAAGGTAGAACAACAAAAGCCGCAAATTGAAATCAAGACCATAAATGACTTATTCTTGGCAAACGGTCCATACGTAAAACAATTCGATACGCTTGAAAGGCTTATCAATAAGAAGGTAGTATATAAGGTGGGAGAAAACTTATATGCCAACAAGATTGTCGATGGCAGTAAAGGTAATATAGGCTCACTTGATGAAGGCAAGTTGTTCTTGCTTGCTCCTGGTCCAAATGGAAACAATACTGTGTACTGCCTCGAGAACTACTATGAAAGGATTAAAGAGAAGTTTGGCGCAAAAGAAGCTGACAATTTCAGAGAAAATGTAAGAAAGCAATATAAGATAGACTATGACGCAAAGAATGGCAACAACAAGGCAAAGACTAATCTTGAAAACAATGCTGAAGCGTCAATTGAAAAGACATTCAGAGAAGCTGAAGAGACAAGCGATAAAATCACTGCTGTTGTTTACCATAAAATAAAGAGAAACGATAATGGAGAGTACAGTGGTGATGGCGTGATAGTACGTACAGACCTTGGCGCACATCAAGATTCTGTCAAATCAAACATAAAGTCAGTGAGCGATGCTGTCGTTAAAAATGGAGGCAATCCAGTAGATGCACGCATAGAGTTCTCAACAGAACACGAACAAATGAAATGTCTTTACACAGTTACTCCAAACAGTGAGGTGTATATAGATATGAATAACGGTTCTACGTTAAAATTCGATGTATCTGATGTGCCATTGACTGACACGCAGCAAGGTAAGGTAGCATTTGTAGGCAAGGCATCACTTGTTAAAACAATTAACTATGACCTTGCTTCGGCAAACGCATTCCTGAATATTCAATCTGTACTCGGCAGTGAGCAAGGCGGTGAGACTACTATAGAATGGGACTATTATCAGAAGATTAAAGCTGTAAAAATGAAGATAGGCTACGATAAGTATGATAATAGGCGTAACCTTATTGCAAGTAGCTTTATCAATCAGCTCAACGGATATTTCAAGAAGAAATACATCGAAAGCATCGAGTCAAAGATAAGAGAAAACGATGACAACTATTTGAAGGCAAACCTTGAAATAAAGAGAAGGAATATAAAGCCTATAGACATATTACAGAGCTTTAGAACATCAGATATTTTCCAAAAGGTAAAAAATGATTACCTTGCTATGATAGCCGACGAAAGCAAGAATACAAAGACAGCTATCGCAAGAAAGCAAGAATTATCCAAACTTGTAGAAGATGGTACTTGGGAGGTAATTTGTTCTGATGTGCTTGACATCATATCCGAGAAGCTCGAAGTAAGTCTTGTGGATGAAGTTGGTGCAAGAGCAAAAACAATGGAAGAAATAGCCGATTCTAACTACGAAAACGGAAGTGAGGAGTTTAATGTTGAAGCATTTGAAGAGAAGAGTCTTGAATCTTGGCAGGAATCAGCTGGCAATAAATCAAAGCACTCGTCTTTGACAGTAGAACTCAAACACTTCCTCGAATCGATTCCTATGTATGAAAACGGTAAGCCAAAGAAAGACGACCTTGGCATACCAATTATGTTGTCCGCAAACGAAGCGTTTGTATTCTTGCAAAATAAGTTGCACGATTATCAGACAATAGAAGAGATGGAAGATGCACTCGCAGACATCATCCTTTCAAGACCTCAGTACAAGGGATTGTACGAGGAAATAAGGATAAAAGATGATGGTAACGGTCATTTGCTTTGCAAGAACTACAATATGAGAGCTGCATTTTTCAGAGGTATGAGGTCTCAGTTTAAGAACATCTTTGTATCTAAGAAAAATGTGAAGACTAAAGTTGGCACTGATGAAAATGGTGCTTCTTACACATATACACAAGAGACCGAATCTTCTTGGCAGATAAACAGAAGTAGTGCGCGTCTTGCTATGATTGAGCAAACTACTACCAATATAGCATCTGGTGAACAGATGGCGAAAGCATACTCCGTATACACAAAAGATGGCAAGCTGTCAAAGGCAAATAGAGGCAGACTTCTCGGTGAAATAACAGCATTTATCAATGCAACTGAAGAAGGTATGCTTAATAGAACTTCTGGAGGAAATGTCAATTTGTTTAAGGACAAGACAAGGAAAGGCACAAGCCAGTTCTACGAAAGGATTAAATACTACGCAAAGAATACCGAACTTGGTAATGAGATATTGCGTAAAGCTGTAAAGGACAAGGTGGTTGAAATATCTGTGAAAGGCGAGAATGGCAAGAAGGAGAAGAAACCTATTGATGTAGGAGCAAGAAAAGGTGATGGCTCTCTCATATATCCAGAACTCAATATGTTGAAAGAGTTCTACGACATAATCAACGACTCACTCGCTAAGATAGGTGTAGAAATCACAGAGGACGAAATATTTGATATGTTCTTCGATAGAAGATGCAAGATTGCTGGTGGTGAAGGCAGCTTGCTCTATTGTATAAAGGACTACCTTGAATGGCTCAACCAATTCGAGGACAGGGTTGATATGCCTATTGAAACAAAAGAATACAAGAACCATATGAACAGAATCATTGGTTGCATAAGCACAGTAGGCAAGGGACAGGTAGAGCAATCTAAGTTTGAGAATGGTAAGACTGTCAACAGTGTTACCAATCCTTCTTGGGAGTCCACTAATATAAACAACCTTACAAATCCAGACAAGGAAAAGAGAAAGGCTTATATAGACACCGAGTATAACAACTATCAATTCTTCAAGTCGAAAGGCAATGAGGATGAAATCGCTGCGATTGCAGATAAGGTATACAAGTTATACAGCACATTGCCAACGGAACAGCAAAGAACTTTCTCAAACAAATTCTTTGTATCAGAAGCAACGGAATCTACAAACTATGAGAAATACGCAGAATCCGTTAACCTCGCTATTGCTCAGTTGAAAGCACTTGGATATTCTGAAACATTGAAGCGTATGAATATCCAGGATACTTACGAATACAAAGGCTCTATAAGATACAATTCCTTACTGAGAGAACTTGAAGATGATGATAAAGTTGCAGCTAACTGTATGCTTTACAACATAAACAATTCGCACGGCAAGGAATACAATGATTGGTCTGCCGCAGAAAATGCAGCTGAAATGATGTTGCAGTATATGAAAGAATTGTACGATGACAATGGCGAACCAAAAGACAATGCTTACTATGTGGGCATACCAAACCCAGTGCTTGCAGATGCTCCTACGGCTGAATACTACAGAATAAAGAGGAGATATGCAGAAAAGGGCGACAATGCTGTAAATGATTTCGATACTATGGATAACAAACTTTCCGAGGAAACGAAAAACATTTATGCTATGGATGCCTTTGGTAAGCCATTTGAAGAACTTACAAACCTTCAACGTAACAGACTTGTATGCTACGTAGAAATGATGAATATTGTCAAACAAGAGACAAATCGTATTTCTGTAGTATTGGCAAGAGATGCCAACCGTACAAAGGCAAAGGAAGAATGGGAGAAGCAATACAAGGAAGTCATAAAGAAAGACAAGGAACGCTTTGAAGCTGAGATGTCGGCTTATATGAATTTGTCACCAGAACAGAGAGAAAACGTTGAAGTTCCAGCACCTGTAAAAGAATATCCGACATACAAGGATATTATCAATCCTGAGACAAATGAACCGTATTGGACCGAACCAGACGCTAACTACGACATATCTCGAAAGGATGGTAAGATAAAGAATATTGGCGGTGCAGAGTACAAGTTCTTCCCAGCTATGAATAATTTCAGAGATGGTAAGAGCCTCTATGATATAATACAGGATATTAATAACAACAAGATTGCAGCTGACATCGACCGATTGGTATTCAAGAAAATCGTAGAGGTGCAAAGAGAGGAGTTTGAAAACGCTTACAGAAACTGGAAGAATGATGGACTCTTTAGATTGCAGAAGAACTACGAAACTGGCGAATTTGAGTTCAAATTCTTTGGTAAGAACGCTCCAAATACACTCAAGAGCGAATACTATGACATCATAAACAGTGAGAAATTCAAGAAGCAATTTGATAACATAGCCAAGACACCAGAAGAGAAAGAAGAGATGCTTGAAGAAGCAGAAGAGAGGCTTGCTAATCAGAAACTCGGAGTTACAGAAGAATCTATGGAAGTTCTTATGGAATACTTCGACCAGTCAGTGCTTGGTATTGCAAACATAGCACAGATGAACACAACAGACTTTGCATACTATAAGAACCCTAACGATTTTCAGAAGCGTTACAAGGAAGTATATGCACCGTCTGAAAGGCTTTGTACATCCATACCGTTCTTCGGCAGAGAGTTTGAAAAGACATTTTACTTCAAGGACGTTAAAATGCCTTCAAACAATGAAATGCTTAATTCGATAGACAAGATACTTACAAAGACTGGTATGGAGAAAAGACAAGTATCTGAAATACTTGACAGTTTTAGAGGGACGAATGTAGCTGACGCTCAAGCATACAGAAGTCTTAAGTCTTACAGAAGTGTAAAAGCAATGTCTGGAGATTTGCCATTGGAAGGCAAGGTTATCCTTTCAAGACTTATCGGAGACCTTTGGATAAAGGACGAGAGTGGCAAGATAAAAGAAGTGAACGGCAGACCTGTTGTTGACCCTAATATCCTCAACGAAGATGAGATAAAACAATGTGATGCAGATGGTATCACACTTGAGCCATATCCAGACGTAGAGAATATAAAGGATGCAGACAAGAGAAAGGAAGCAATGGAGAAGATGAGTAAGATGATTGCATCAGACTCTATGTATGTATGTCAGACCATCAAACCTTTTACATACGCCCAAATTGGCATGAAAAGCGGAGTTAAAGGTTATGGTAATATAAAAATAGGTGTGCAGCATAAAAACTCCGAATTTGCGATGTTATGGGCTACTGAGATAGGCAGAAGATATGCTAAGGTTCTCGGTCTCGATAATGATAGCGGTATCAAGATGCTCATCGGACTTAGTGAATTTATGGACAAGCACGACATTGACGTAGTACAGTTCCATTCAGCTGTAAAGGTTGGTTGCTATGGTACTGTTGATGTTATGGATTGCTACGAAGACAAGGTTGATGAGAATGGCAACAAGACTGGCGATAAGGTGTTTAAGTATAAGGATTCAAAGGATTTTGTCGATTTTCTTGAACATCAGATATTCGCACCAAACACAGACGGAAGTGGAATAGATACCACAAAGCCAAGAGAGGGTATGATAAAGACTGTACCTTATTCTTGTTATGGTATTCAGGCTTCTACACCAGAGCACTTGATTGACATAGAACAATTGGTCGGTTCGCAGATTAGAAGGCTTATTTTGGCTGATAATAACGCAAATACGCCATTTGTTATCAACGGCAAGAAATATACAAGGCAACAGCTTGTTGACCATTATAATGCGCTCATAACGGAGAATGTGCTTGAAACTATGAGAGGTCTTGACAAGATGTTCTCATCTCCAGAGGAAATAGAAAGGCTTTTGATTAGAGAGATGCAAAGCAATGCTCAATACACTCCTGATATGATGAAGGCTGCAAGGCTTGTTACTCTGCCTGACGGAAGAAAGGTATTTCCATTGCTTGCAGACCCAGTTGTATCGAAGAAGATAGAATCGTTGCTTAACTCTATAATAAGGAGTAGAGTGACAAAACAGAAAATCAAAGGTGGTGCTTGTATTCAGGTTTCTTGCTTCGGATGCGAAGACCTCAAAGTTGTATGGTCTAAGCCTGATGCTGACGGCATAAAGCATCCATTGGAGATGGAATGTTATATGGGTGCCTATATGAAGGATTTGATTGAGCCAGCACTTAACAGTGATGGTGTACTTGACTTGCGTGAACTCAGAAAGAATGTTGACAAAGACACATACTGGGCTATAACTCACGCAATCGGCTATCGTGTACCTACTGAGGACAAATACTCTATGGCAAGACTTAAAATAAAAGGTTTCTTGCCTCCTATGAATGGTTCGGCAATTATGTTACCAAAGGAGATTACAACGTTGTCTGGTTCTGACTTCGATGTCGATAAGATGTATCTTATGCTCCACGAGTTTAAGAAGGACATAATCGTAAAACTCGATACTCCTGCAAAAACAGGTTCAATACTAAGATATGTAAACGACATTCTCAACGGCAATAACTCTGAAGCGTACAGCCAGGTAATCGAGAAGTTCTCTGAAAGAGAAAAAGAACTTATCGGTAGTAACTCCATGAGAGAGCTTTTAGGAGCAATAGACGCATTTGTTAACAAAAGTAGTGATGACGCTACACAAACAGACTTCAATAAATACATCAAATCTCTCAAAAATGGCGAGATAAAGAAACAGCTGGCCACTGCAAGGGGAATCGTTAAAAAGTTCGTAAAATGGGCTACAAAGAACGAATCCAGCGATATTTTGGCAAAGGATTTTGTATCTACACTTAAATCTTTTGACATTAAGACACTGAACACTGTTAAGGTCATTAAGTATAAAGAAGATGATATAGTCAACACAAATACTACAGAAGAAAAGACTGTTGAAGAACCTAATGTTCCGATTGACTATACTGATGTAGAAGATGACGATTTGCTTGAAATGAGCGAAGAGGATTTTGATGGTATTACATCGGATGAACAAAAGGCTGAACAAGACAATAAAGATAAGCAACAGAGGCTTAGATTTGGTGATGAGGCTGCAAAGAACAGTAGAGCTGCAAGAAACAACAGAATGATTGATGTTATGTTGTCTGTTATGGCTCATCCAGATACTTCATCTAAGTTCTTGAATCCTGGTTCGTTTGACACACAGAAGAAAACAGCACGTATGATAGAACTTATGAATACTGGCTGGAACGAAATATCTGCTGCTCTTGGTAGAATGGGTGCATCAACTCAAGAAAATAAGTATATAGATATACAGAAAAGTATAGTATCAAACAATGGTAAAAACTTATATACTGAATTATCTAAGTTGAGCCTTGACGAATTGTCTGACCTTACTAAGAATCTTGCTAAGACAATTAACCCAATAAGCCCATACACACAGGTGTATTTCCACAATCAGAACGAGATAGGTGAAAAACTTATTGGTGCTTATGCAAATCATAATGCTGCACACGCAGCAGCACAATACTATAAGTTATCTATATATCCCGACGCAGCATTTATGTTGTTTGAAGGTAAGGGAAAAATAGAGCGACTCGATAGTACGGACCCAAGGATATCTAAGAATAATGCTGGATTCCTTGCTGCTTCTGTGGATAACGTCAAAGACCCTGTGTTGTACTGGTTGAATCAAAACTTATATACGGCAGATGTATCAATGTTGCTTTCAAGAGCTGGTGTTACGTCCGACGAAATAGGTATTCTTATGAATCAGCCAGTTATCAAGAAAGCCGTTGAAATGTACAATGATGCTGGATTTGGAAGCAAAGAAGCACCATTCATAAAGACCATAAAGGAAATGTTCGAGGGAACAGGAACGTTTGCTAAATATCAATTGGCTGGTCTTAACAATAAGAAGCTCAAAGAGAGACTTGAAGTTCTGGTTAATGAGTTCAAGAATGAAACTCTTAACATAGATACTCTTGCATCACAACTTGGTGGTAGCCCAGATGAGTTTATGCAATTCAAAGTCGCAATCAAGTTCTTGCATATGTTGAAAGTCGGACAAGACTTGAGCAGCCTTACTCAATGTACAAAGACAGATACACAGAACGGTGCAGCTAAATCCACAATGGCTGAGAATATAGTAAAGCTGAGAAAGACACAAAGGATAAAAGATAATGTTGATGGTTTTACTCTTAACTTTGACCATTCGGTATTTGGTCCACAAATGGGTGAACATTTCTATGACAGCAATGGCAATCTAAATAAAGATGCCTACAACGCAACAAGAGATAGCATATATGATTGTCCGTATTCGATGCTTTCAGCGTTCTCTGCTTGCGGTGTATCATCAACAAGCCTATTGTTCAAAGATATATTCCCTTGGTATCAATCACCGTTCATAAAGATGATTGATGACTTGGAAAGAATGAAAGGTAGTGCAGTTAATGCAGATGACGTTACACTCGCTTTCAATGACTTTATGAACTATTGGATGTCATCACTTGAATCATTTGGTCAGAACGGCGATTTGTCTGCTCAAGACAGAAGGAAAATGTATGTCGAAAATTTTAGTGATTACTTCCTCGACATAAAGAGCAAGTACCCAGAGGTTGCCAACAATCCATTCATAAAGGCTTTGCAGTTTAAGTATGTTGACACTGTAACAAACAAGAATATAAAACCAGAAGACATCAAGAACAAAAAGTCTTGGAATGGAAGGGTTGCAAAGTTGCTCGTATTGCCTAATGTTGGTAGGATAGATGACAAGAGAAAGCAAAATCTCATATCTTCTTGGGAAGCGTTGTTTGCCTCTGAAAACGATGAAGTAAGAAGACTCGCAGAGAACTTGCTTATCTATTCTTATTTCAGGAATGGTCTTGGATTCTCTCCCGATTCATTCGGACACCTTGCTCCGTTGTTTAGGACTGAATTAAGCGGTTATATGCAGAATATGATTGAACTCATCGACAATGATGGCGAAGTCGGTAATTCAAGTTTCCTGCGTAAAGAAAGATTGTGTAGGAACTTCTTGACACAGTTTGTACAGAACCATCCTAATGAGCATTTGGTCGAGCAAATCAACAAATGGGATTTGGGTAAGACGCTTTACAAATCATATGATTTTGTTTCCAAGAAATTGGGTATTAGTAACTATCCGAAGACAGGAGTTGTTCGTAAGAAAGATGGTGGTGAATACTACAAAATGAGCAAGGCTATACCTGAGATAATACTTGTAGATGAGTCTGACATAGATGCGAAGTCCGAAAGTCCGTTGTATTGGTTCGACAAAAAATTGAAGATGTATAAACCTAAACCAGTCGTTAAAATAGAAAACGAAATGTACGCATATATAAATATGAAAGGTATAGGTTGTTTCTATAAGTTGAACGAACTTGGTATGGCTAACAAGACAGAAGGTGAACAGTTCCTTGAATATGATATATCTTCTGATACTGGTCTTTTGTCGATATTCAAAGATAACAATAAGAACCTTGGAACTGTAAGGACTGCAAATAACAACAAGGTACAAAGCAAAGGTGTTTTGAGATACTTGGATGAAATATACGATGCACTTGATGAGTTGGATTACACTACAAGTCCGATACCGAGTAAGATACTTGCAGAAACTATTGGCGAAAATGTATTGAACAATAATACTCCAAGTACATTCAAGCAGCCTAATGAAGTTGGTACAAGCGATGAATTTAGAGCGTTTAAAGATGCTTTCCAGAAGTCAATGGATAAGTCATCGGAAGAAATAACTGGTATATGTTAAAATAATTAATTATGGGAGAATCGTGTGCGCTTCACTTGTATGTGAGGAACAAGGATGGAGAAGAAGTAGCATCCAAACTGTTCGACAACCTCGTAGAGTGTTGTTCTACAAGGACAGAAGCAAAAAAGATGTATAACGCATTGAACTCTGAAGAGTTTAAGAACTTTGCAATAGGACAAGGCGTTACAATAGACGAAGAGACTGGCGAACTTGATTTTGATTCATTGTTCGCCAATGGTCTTCGTGACTGGATAGATAATGAATCGTATCAACGTAAAATTATGAGGCAGTATGGCTTTTTGAATAATGATGGTACTACCATATACAAAACCCAGAACGCCTCTGATGATACGTTACAGTTTATACAGAAGGTCATAGACTTCAATAAGAACTCTACAAACAGCGACGCAACAAGAGGTTTGTATGCTGTTTTAAATACAGACGTTAAGGGAAGGTTCCACGTAAGGCTGTATGATTTCTCAGGTAAATCAAGTCAAGGAAAGACAGATATGCCATCATACACTAAAAAGCTGGAAACTTATGTAAATAATATGTCTTTGCTAAAGAAAAGAATAGTCGATTCTCTTGGAGGTTCGATTACTCGTGATTTTGCAGAGGGCATAATCAATAACATAGCAAACTCCTTTAAATTGTCTGGATTTGGTCTATCTGATGGATTCAAACAAGCAATGACATTTACTCCAGAGGATGTATTTGAAGGTATATATATGACACTTGACTTTCTGTCTGGACACGGAGTACCTGATATTTCGTCTGGAATAAGTAGATTGGAAGATTGTCCGAATGAGGTGAAGTCTGAGCTTCTTGAATGTGCAATCAGACCTATTGTCAATGTAGTTAAAGGCGACAGCAAAATATACTCGGCGTTCAAAGAAGTTATAACAAACACTAATAATAGAAATTATCTATTTGGAAAGAATGGTATATTCACCGAACAAGATGAAGCTATACTCAATGGCGATAATGTTGAAGAATTGAATCAGTTTATGGACAAAGCTATAGACAGAATACTAAAACTTCGCTTTGGCATATTCCCAGGAACATCAGAGAAGTATAACTGGCCTGAGTCTATAGAACAGTTTATAAATACCTTAAATGCAAACATAGGTAAAAAAGCATATGCCATACTTATGAAAATGGGCTTTGATAATAGTGAAGAAGGCAAAAGACTTATAGCTGAAACAAAGAAGGATAGTAACTATTTCAATGACGTTGAAGGCATATATGACTACACCAAGTCTGACTATGAGAAGCAGAGAAGAATCTCTGATTATATCAGGGATGCCAGAAAGATGGCTACTGATAAAATAGAGCAGTTTGACCACTTTGATAATGAGCTGAAAGAGCTATATGAGGACATCCGTAATGCAGAGTATCGAAGAATGAGTATTCTGCGTGAGAAGATGGGTATATCAGACCCTCAAAGGGAATTGATAAACAATGACTATAAGCGAATACAAGAGGTAATCAAATCTTTAAATTCTGCAAAGGGTGTAGAAACTATTTCAAGTGCTGTATATAGATATATAGATGACATAGGACTTCGTGTATTGGAGTTTCAAGATATGATAAAAAAGATGAACCAAGGTTCTTATAGCATATCTCAGAAGGCTTCTATGCTTAGAGATTTGAAAGAGTTTATTGATGTATATAAGAAACTTTCGTCTGGCATAAGAAGGCTTATACTCGATGGTGGTACATATGTCGAAACTGTCAAAGATGTCGCATTACAAGAGCTGTCTTCAAGTCGTTTCAACTCATATTCAAATCTTAAATTTGATGAGATGCCAGAAGATTTGAAGTTGTTTAGAGAGAATATGAAGACTTGGGATGATGAAACGAAGATGGCGAATATAGAGTATATTGGCGAAAAACTTATAGCTCTTAAAAAATGGAATTTGGATAACTTGGACGGATATGCCGATTTAAGGGAAAATCAGGAAGAATATGACGCAGAACTCGCAGAGGACAAAGGTTTGATTATGGGTTATGTCAACACCATAAAATCGGCTTTAAATGGCAGTTTAAGAGAAAGACAGGAAAGTCTTGCAAAGTCTCTTGACAGATATAATGCGATAATCAACAACCTTGAATCTGACTATAAGACTACACTTCGTCCGTTGATTACAAGATTCCTTGATGCCTATATGCACGATGAGCAAAGAAAGGTCAAATTCGGTGAATATATGGGCTTTAAAAAAGGTGAGGAGATTACTGTTGACAAGCTCTTGAGAGAGATAGATAGCGATATAAACCTGTATCAAAGGCTATTTTCATCACTTACTGACAGCCCTGATATGATTAGCAATCTTATCGGCGAAGCGATTAAAAGACAGAAATTTGAAGCACAGCAAGACCATCTTGCTGACGTCGAAGCAATAACAAGAGAAGCTATGTTACTCAGGCAAGCTGGTATAACCGACACGGAATGGATGTTTGAGAAGAACGCTGATGGTGGAAGGACTGGATTCTACGTACACTCCAAAAAGGATGAAGCCATTATGGAGAAGATGATGAAGAATGAGAAGATAAGAAATGAGTTCGGTCTTAAAGATGGAGAAACATACATACCTTCAAGACATACTGTCGAGGAAAATGCAAGGTTTGAAGAAAGATTCAATAAGTTCAAAGCAAATGCAGAGAAGTACAAGACTGTTACAGTTGAAGAATCTCCTGAATATCTCGCCATTATGAATGACCCAGCAAAGAAGAGGTTTTATGAGTTCTTTATGAAAACATATAACAAACTGCAAAGTTTCTATCCAGATAGAGTTGTAGTAGAGAATAGAATAATAGGCATACGTGCAAATGAGAAAGAGGAATGGAAAAATGCTGATGGTATGATGGACAGAATCAAACGTCAGTATCACCATTTCCTTGACCAGTTCCAATCGCAGTATGATGACGACCTTGCTACTATGAGGGTTGACCCATCTGGCGAGGAAATCAAGATGCTGCCTATATACTTCTGTAACTTTAAAGATTCTGATATACCTACTGTTACACACGATTGTATATCTGCTCTTATGGCATATTCAGCAAAGGCTCACGAGTATAACAGGCTCAACGATGTTGTCGATTCTCTTGAACTTACAAAGGAATTGCTCAAAGAGAGAAAGATACACAGAAAGAAAGGTGGCTTCAATGTAGTAGAGAGTAGAAAACGTGCAGAAAAACAGAAAGCAAAAGGCAAAGAAGTTGACTATCTTAGCTTGCCAGATGAAGGCAAATCTAATATATCTGCTATGCTTGACGATATATTTGATATGCAATTGTATGGTAGATTTCATAAGATGGAAGGCGTAGTAGAAGTATTTGGTAAGAAGATAGATTTAGGCAAAGGTGCAGACTGGCTTAACAAACGTACAGCTGAATCAGCACTTGCATTATCTCTTACTAACGGCTTATCAAATATTGCTACTGGTACTGCAATGATGACAATAGAACGTTTTGCAAAACAATTCTTTTCAGCCGAAGATATACGATGGGCTAATGCAACATACTTCGGTACGTTGGGTGCAAATGCTGCTGATATAGCACTTGAAGTTGCTGGTAAGAAAAGAGTAAAGAAGAACAAACTTGTACTTCTTGGTGATTTGTTTGATGTACAGGATGAGTTTATGGCTAATACATCTGATGCAAACTTTGAGCTCAATACAGTTGGTAGGATGTACGGTGAATTAACTCAGTTTATGCAAAATGCTGGCGAGCATTGGATGGCATACAAAACATTCTTGTCTGTTATGCACCAATACACAATGAAAGACAAATTTGGCAATGACATAAACATCTATGATGCCTTTGAAGTCAAGCATTTTGATGAGAATGGTAATCTTGGTGACGAAGACCACAATATTGGTTCTAAGGCTGTTCTTAAAGAAGGTATTACCACAAAAGATGGCAAGCCTGTAACAGAAGAAACATTGCGTAAGATTATATATGAGATACACTCAAGGACTCTTGGTATAAACCACGCAATGCACGGTATCTATAACTCACAAGACGCAAATGCCATACAGAAGTATGCACTTGGTCGTATGGCTTATATGTTTCGTAAATGGATACCAGCAGCAATTCATCGTAGATTTGCTGGTGTACATTATGATATGGACAAACAGACTTGGGATGAAGGATACTACAGGACTTGTAGTCGATTTATGGTTGAACTATACAAAGAATGGATTAGAGGTGATAAGACGCTTTCTGAATGTTGGTATTCCCTCGAACCAGAAGAAATAGCAAACATAAAACGTGCTATGACAGAAATAGGCATATTCTTGGCAACAATAGTAACATCATCTCTTATGGGCAAATGGGGTGATGACGATGAAGAGAAAAAGAATAGCTTTGCTTGGAGAGAGTTGAAATATCAAGTATGGCGTTTGAAATCAGAAATAGGCTCATTGGTTCCTTGGCCACCTACGATGATTGGTGAAATGATACGTATCTTTAAATCTCCTATGGCTTGTATTAGCATATCAGAGCAAATACTTGGTGTATTTGATTTACTCAAAGTATGGAATCTTTTTGAAGAGGAGCAAAGAGGCTTTTGGAAAGGACACAATAAATGGCTTGCAGATTTTCTCAGCAATAGAGCGTTCTTCCCGAAGTTAAACGTTATCATACGAAACACCTCAGGATTGGAGGAAGCATCAAGACAGTATATGCGTTAATAATTCACAATATATTATGTGCTTGCAAGGCGTACAACTACTCACAGTGTACGCCTTTATTTATTTACTTGAAGGGGACTTACATTTTTCTATTACTTGATTATGAGATATGTAGATAATTATTAATTATGCTACCTCTATCTCAAAGTTCAAGTATTAACATTTTAAAAACCAAAGAATTATGGCACTTTTGTTTACAACATTCTCGCAGAAGAAGGAAGTAGAAGTACGCAAGGCTCTTGCCTGCGGCGAACTCAGTGAAACCGTTGAAGCTGACGGTAAGAAACTCCTCGTTGAAATCATCGACGTAGTGGCGTTCATCAAGAATCCCGACAAGCGTCGTAGCGAATTGTCAGACCACGACTGCTCATTGTCTCTCACTCAGCGTGTACGCGACGCAGTTACTGGCGAGAGCGTAGGCGACCTCATCAAGGTTTCTGGCGCAATCTCGGCTAAACTGTGGGAAGCCCTCGCAAACGGACAAGACCTTATTAAGGTTCCGTTCAAGGAAGAGTACACACGTAAGGACATCAAGGGTTCACCTGCCAACCTTCAGAAGTTGCGCGACCTTGGTGCAGTTCTCTATCAATTCGATGCTTGGCAACGCAATATCGGAGAGGACGGTCAAGACCACGGTGAGTATCCTGAGACAGAAGACGGTACACCAATCACAGAAAACCTCATTGTTGGCTTGGCTGACGAGTTTGAGGTTGACCCGAATCAGGAACGTCACTGCGACCAGACAGCGGCTGCAACTACATCTTCCAAGAAAAAGGTAGAAACAATGTAATTACCAGCGCACAACAGACCTGGGCAAGTCTATAAACTACCCTTTTTCTATTGTTGAACTTCAAAATGTAAGAAAATGTATATGGACAAGAACGGCATTATCAATTTCAACAAGAACGATTTGTCATATAAGACGATTGCGCTTCTTTTGATTGCAGCGTGTCGTCAAGACGAGACTGCATTTGAGAGATTAGCAGCGTGTCTCTCAATGTATCAAATCGAGTACGTCTGCAACGGCAAGCAACAGCCTGTTAATGGCGTTGCACTCAAAGACGAAGACAGTCTCATTGCGCAGGTTGGTAATCTCTTCAATATTCAAATTGAAGAAGGTGCTGACAACACAAAACAAACTGTATGGATAAAAGGCTTTGAATCTGAGGAAGAATACAATAGGCTCAAAGAAGAAAAAGGAGGCTACTACGTATCTCCGACAATCATACGCGAGATTCCTGTGTCAATAATAACCGACTACGGCTTTGACGTTTTCTAAGGACATTACGGTTAGGAACACCGCAAAAAACTCAATATAAAATATCCTTAAATGGATTTCCAAGATGTTGAGGACGCCAGTTTCTTATAGATTCCAGCATTATTCCGTTAACCGAGGCTGGTGTATGTTGGTGAGAAGGATATCCAACTTTATAAGTTTTAGGCGTAAAACACAAAAACGGCAACGATTATGAAACTTACAATTGATAAACTGTCTAAGTCTGTCTTTGAAGAGACAGATATCCCATATGCTGTGTTCGTTGATGAAAACAATTTCGTCAGACAGCAGGGTTATCTTGCTTCTGTACAGAAATGGGCAAGGACACAACAGCAATACTGTGGACAAATCCGTGTATTTGCCAACAGACACGAGTACACCGCAACTTATGCAAGCGCAATTCACACGGGAAATTGTGCTGAAAGTATCATCAAGATGCTGACAAGAAAATATACAGGCTATGATGATACATTAGAGTAAGACACGATTATTAACTTCAATAATTCTAAGAGATATGGCAATGGACTACAACGCACCGCAGAATGTTGGCGGTGAAGTGGTGGCTGAACTTTGTAAGCAAGGTAGAGGAATGGCTGCCTTTGCCGAGCTTATGAGCAAGGTGCATCACGTAGACACGAAAATCACAAACAATGGTCTGAGAATCCAAGGATGGATTCCAGTATCTTCATTTTTGTTGGATTTTCCGAAGGATAAGACATACACTCTCGATGTAATGCTTTCAGTTGGAGAAATGAAAACAAGCGAGTCTGGCAAGATTGCCATTATAGAAATATGGTGTTGCTGGATACCTCTGTGGTACTTCAACAAGGAAGGTGCGTATGAAGCAGCGATGAAAATCCCTCACGAGGGAATAGTATTAACCGAACAAAATTTCAAGGTATGAACTACACATTGTTACCAAGCATTGTGCAACGTGCGATAAAGTTCAACCGCAAGATTGTTAAAATCGAGTGGTTCACTAATCGCCGTGCATCTAATTGTGAGTTCTCCAAAGTCCTTGTAGAGGATAGTTGGGGTGCATTTGAACAACGCATTAACGATTGGATACGCGAAGGATACAAAGGAAATTGGGATTTCTGTCGCGTATTCGATATAACCTCTAATCCTGAACTTTACGACGAGGAATGTTCAGGAATTAGGCGTACTATCAAGTACGTCAAACGGTCTGAGTTGATTCAGTCAATTTAGTTATGTTTTGCCAAAATGGCTCGTTTGATTACGGGCAGAGACAGCGTGGAGTATATCCTATGATAATACAATGAAGCGTTGGCTGTGAACAAATAAACAAAACCACAGCTAATCTCAGTAGGGATATTCGTGTAAAATTACAAACGCAACAAGTTTCGTACTTCGTGAGCATTAGATGCTCATCGGCGTTGGAGGGCAGTTCTCCCACGAATAACTTTAAAAGTCGAATGATGGGGACTTAGTAGTCTCTTTCACTTGATTTTGAATGATATGGTTTTTGTATAGTTTTACCTATAAAACATACCGGCTTCCAGAGTATCACCGTTATGACTTGGCGCGGGATAATATAGAGAAAACTGTACCGTGTTAAAGTAAATCTGTCTGTACAAACCTTAATATTGAGTTAGGTACAGAACATTCGCTACTATGGGTTGTGGTAAACCGTCCACAAATAAAACTTAAAACGGCGACAGAGCGGATAGAGAACCATAACACCATACGCTCAGGGACACAGATAAGTGTATAAAATCAAAATGTCATCGTCTTCCCAAAATGATAAGTGGTGTATCTAATCTCGACCACATTTAAAATGAGAGCGATACCTCAAAAGGGTGCAGCAGATAACGTAGTAACTGAGGGAAGATGATGACATAATGGCACCAAGAAGAAGCCTCCACGTGGCGGTGCTGGATAATCAACTAATTCTTCAAAATATGGCAAATAAGCCGATAAGTTCGCTCGATTGACCAATTTATTTGGTCTATGGATTTATCAGCTAAAACGCGAGAAAAAGCAGTGTTTACGCCATTTTATCCTCACACTCATCTCTCCACAAACACAATTAACACATAAATTATAGCAAAGCATCGGCCTACGGCCTTTGCCTTGCTATTTTTTTTTACCGAGCAGGGACAGTCTGATAAGGCTGGTCTCTGCTATTTTTTTTACACTTGTTAACATTTAGTTGTTACCCAACCCAGATTAGGCTCTACTTAATGCACATCAGAACGATTTAACATACGTTAACACATTCGTAAAACACACTGTACTTGATGTCAAGTTCGACATTAAAAATTGTCAAGTTTACGTTAAGAAAGAGATGAAAGAAAAGCAAAGAAAGACAAGAAAGAAAAACAAAGAACGAAAAGAACAAAAAACAAAGAAAGAAAAGAACCAAAAGAAAGAAAAAAAAAAAAAAAGAAAAGAAAGAAATAAAAAGAAAGAATAGAAAGAAAAGAAAAGAAAGAGAGAAAGAAAAAAATACAGGTTTTTTATTTTTTTTCGTGGCTAAAATATAATATAGTAAAAAGCAAAAAAGATTTGATACTTCCAAATTTTTTTAGTTAAATAATGTTAAAGAGAATAAAATATTTTTTCATACAAAAACTTAGCAAGCCAACCCACGTTAGCAAGCCATCCCACGTTTTTCGGGTCGATAAAGTTGATAGTATGAGATATTGTACGTCCCCAGTGAAATTCAATGTCCCCAGGGTGATATAAAAAGGAAGTAAAAAAAAATAGCACAGCATACCCATAAGAGAGTACACTGTGCTATTTCAATTAGAGTGTTGCGAATCCAACGATTGTTACTATCGCTGCGACACCGAGTATCGCTGCAATGCTTGTCCAGAACCAAGTGCATACTTTGTCTGCAAACAGTTCGTGTTCGATTTCTTCCTCGCTTTTAGGAACAAGTTCCATAGAAGGGAAGAAGGACTGGGATGAAGAATCCCAGACCCATACTTCAATCCATTTCATAATTAAAACATTAATGCGCGTGACAATTTTGTGTTTGTGTCGAAGAAGCCAGAATGAAACGGTGCATCAAGATAGCCGTTCTTGTAGATGTTTATAACATCAGAACCGCGTTTGGTACGACCGTTGTAGATTTTGATGGATTCACGCAATTCAGGATTGCGCATAACCATCACCTGAAGTGCACGCACTTCAGTTTCAGTGAGGTAGCACACTTTACCATCGAGTTCAACGGCAACCTTGTTTGTCTTGTAGCCGAACTCACGCATTGTGGCGCGAATGGCATCTTTCAATTCTTTTGTATTCATTTTATTGTTGTATTTGAGATTAAACAAAAAGAAAACATACTATTTATTACACGCCGTATGTCAGGGCGTGAGTGAGAGTTAGAACTACATTGTGGTCTGCGAAGCGGCAGATGCTGCGGCTTCAAGCTCAGCGTTCATCGCAATGATTGCGGGATGTTTTGCGGCTTCCTCGGCAGTCATCACTTCGCCGACCTCGTCCGCGAAGGCGAGACGGGCGTTGTAATAGACGTGCTTGAGACCGTTAGAATCGGCAGCCTCGCGCTCAGGATACTCAGGATTCTCATCCGTGAGTTCCACAGGGTCGATGACCAAGCGGATGTCGTAGATGCGGTCGCCGAGGGCGTCCACAAAGTAGTCAAAACAATCCGTCGCAGTCTCGACTTTGGCGCGATTAGGCGCAAGAGATGCGACGATGTCTGCATTGGCCTGGCACAAGCCGAAGACCTTCGCGGAGAGCGATGCGCCGCCAGAGATGCCATTGCCCTGCAAGAAGGCAGAGAACGCACGGCCACGCTCGTCGTGCTTGTCTGCTTTCTTATAGAAGAAAATGGCAGACAACAACGAATCGTCGCCCACGAACAATGGGTCGCACGAGAGCACCTTGCGAAGGGTGCGCTTGAGCAACTCGGCTGCCGTCTCAGATGCAGCGAGCGCACCACGCTTGAAAGCGCGACGAACAACGTTGTTAGACATAGGTTTTGCTGCACTTGCAGCAACGGTTGCGTTAGAGCTCAAAAGACTCATTTTAGTAGACCACATTAGCGAACACGAATGAACGGGTTGCATTGCATAAGAACTGACGCGAGTCAGAGAACAGTTAGCACGTGGGCAACTTGGCTGTTCTTTTGGTTAGGAACACGAATAGAGCGATTCAACGCGCACGGCGTACTATTATCATTCTACTCAATATATAGTATTAGATTTTAAAAAACGTCCCCAAGAGTGACGAGGATAGGCTCGCAATAGGACTTGGAGGTAGTGAATGGATTGGATGTCCCCGATGTGATTGGGTTCGAGAGGTCGAAGGCCGAAAGAGAGTACGGAAAGGAGTCTCAGGTACTACTTCTCACCACATCACCGTCTGAGCGTAGCGAAGCACGGGGGTGAAGCCCCAAATCGGAGAGGCACCGTGGGGGTGCAGCGTAGAATACCTCATACATAGCAATACCATCTAAAAAAATACCACCCTAAAATATAAGAAAAAAAAATAAAAAAAATCGCGAAAAAATTTGGTGGAGTAAAATATGTATTGTATATTTGCGTCGTGGAATAAGGAGGCATTTGTATAATTGAGTAATTCAATAAATTGTTGTAGTTTTATTTTCATTTTATTAGATTTTTGGACACATTGGTTTAATAAGATTATTGTTGTAGTTTTTTCCTCTCCGTTGTGAAACGGAGGGGTTTTTATGGAGATGTAGCTCAATGGCAGAGCGGCTGGCTGTTAACCAGTTAATCGAGGTTCGATTCCTTGCTTCTCCGCAAACAGTTGGCTCAACTATTAAATGTCAGAATACAGTAAATCTACTTGAGTAGAAGCCAGGTGAAACCCCAGTAGGAAACATTTAATGGAAAAAACCTACCGAGTTTAAAGTGAAACTCATCTTGGCATCTTTTGGTCTTAAGGTAAAAAGACAAAACTTTGAGAGCACGTAAGTTTACGGCTTACTTACAAAGCCAACTTTATACTGTGGAATGGTGTAATGGTAACACGTCTGGCTCATAACCAGAAGACATCTAATGTTTATGAGGGTTCGACCCCCTCTTCCGCCACTAAGTTTAACTAAATAATTATTGCTATGGCACCGACAAACAACACAATGTCTATAGATGGCATTATCAAGCATTTTACTGACGCAATGGCTTCTCCAAGTGCGACAGAAGACACTATTGAGATTGCGAAGAATACCATCTCGTATCTTACATTCCTCAAGAATGAAAGTGCAAGCAAGCCTTGGTTGGAGTTGCAGTCTTCGCTTGACTGGAAGGATAGGCTCAAGGGTGAGTATATGCAGCTGCAAGACAGAATCAAGAAACTGCGTAGGACACTCGTAAAGATTGACGCAGGCACCATTGACTTCAAAGGCAAGTCTACCATTCCTGTACTTTTGATTCAAGAAAAGCATATGACAGACTATCTTCATACTCTTGAAGTAAGGATGGAACTCGAAGGTATTGAATACTAAAATAAGGATGATTAGGGAGTTGGCGCAATGGTTAGCGCAAGAATCTTATACATTCAAGGTTGATGGTTCGACTCCATCACTCCCTACCAAACATAGTTGACTATGAATGGGCTGGCGGTTATAGAACGACGGTTCCGTTTCCGCTAAAGCCCAAAAAGATTACTTGCGCAAGATGCCACTGTTTCGCGCCTGGAGTACGAAGGCTCTTCAAGAGGACGGCAGTTGCCGATAACTAAGATTGGTTGAAGATGCAAGGTGTAATGAGAGGACTTCGCTAAGCAACAATTCGCTACACCCCTCCAATCTAAAAACGGTACAGTGGCTATGAGGGGACAATAGTTCAACGGATAGAACAGTGGATTTCTAATCCTCTAATGTAGGTTCGATTCCTGCTTGTCCTACTAAGTTTTCATAATGTTAGGATTTAAGTTATTGTTGATTTTTGCCCAGCCTTCTTAGTATAGAGGTTATTACAGCTGATTTGTAATCAGTGAACACTGGTTCGATTCCAGTAGAAGGCTCTAATTCAAAAGGAGAAGAACATGAGAAAATCTATGATAATACTCGACTTGTCAGAATTGCCAGATAACGAGACTGTAAACTCATTCTTAAATACAATGAAAGAGAAAGGGGTTATGGTAATCGATAAAAAAGGCAAGGAAAATCCGAACACAAGAATCATAACTTATGAAGTTGATGACGAAAAGGAAATACAAGCAAGAGTAGATGAGAGAGTGATGGAGAAGGTAGAACAGCGAATAAGGGCTTTTGTAGAAAAGTTCAATACCTCATTGTCAAACAATCATTGTGTTTATAATGAAGTAAAACGTATAGTGGCAGAACTTGGTTACGATATAAAAGTATGACAGATGATGACACTTCAAGAAGCAATAGACCACGCTACCCAAAAGGGAATCCAGCTTTTGCAAACTGGATGCGAAGACTGTGGTATAGAACATATGCAGCTTGCTGATTGGCTAAGACAGTTACAAGTATATTACGCAGATGATAATGTTCCTAATGATGGCTGGGATGTGGCTACCAAGGATGAAGGTGATTCACAGGTTAGCTTTAAGCTAAGTCCAAATGATAGCATCTTAAGAGTAAGACTTGTTGAGACGCAACCATTTTCCCTTTCTACGTTCCCAGCGTTGATAAGAGGATATGGAGAAGCAGCAAAAAAGTCGCATAGACCATTCCCTATAATAACGATTTCAAGAGATGAAAATGATGGCAAATATGTGTATGATATGTCAGTCGTGCTTACTGACAATACAAATAAGTAATGAGCTATTCATAGCATATCTTCTTATGGCTTTCTGCGTTGGAGTCATCATCGGGGAAATAATGCTATGTAAAAATAGAAATGAGTTATTTGTCAAATTCTCGAAGGAAGCAAAGGAAATTGCAGATGGTCTAAGTCACAGAATACAGCTGTTTCTACAAACAACGTATCAGGCAAGCATAAGGATAAAGTTAATATTTAGCAACTTCCCAGTATATCTGAAACTCGGAGACAAATATATACAGCTAATCGATAAGAATGTATCTGTAGACGATGAAGAGGATATAATAATCGACGGAGACAAGGCATTGGAGGTATACTTGCAGAATCAGTCAAAAGATAAGTAAATTATGAGATTAGAGAAGGCGGTAAAGATAATAGAAACAATGCAAGAATGGAGAAGAGGCAATAAACCTTATGACAAGCCAGGTAGTGAGATGCCTTTTACTCCAAAAGAATATGGCGACGCCTTAGACGCTATGCTATTATTTGCAAGGATAGTAAAGAAATACAATCCAATTCTTTATAACTTGGTTTGATGCGTGTTGTCATAAATGATATTCGGAGAAGTGACAGATGAAGTCATTGCGGTGGACTGAAAATCCATAGGAGTAGGGGCAGTACCTACCTTCTCCACTTGGAGAGTTGGCAGAATTGGTAAATGCGACGGTCTTGAAAACCGTTGACTGCGATGAGTGGTCTGTAGGTTCGAGCCCTACATTCTCCGCTAATTAAAACTAAAATAAAATGTGGTTAGGAATAGGAATAACAATAGTGATAATACTTCTCATAACAATACTGATAGCAGTATGTGAAGTATGGTGTAAGGTTGACGATATACAAGCTGAACACAAAGCACTTCAAGCAAGAATAAGTGAGATAAAAGGTGATTTCATTATGATAGAGCAAATGTTTAAGAAACTTTATTATGAGAAATATCCTCCAATGAGATATGTAGAAAATAATCTGGGAGTAGTATAGTAGGTAGTATGCTGCATTTGGGATGCAGAGGTCGCAGGTTCGATTCTTGCCTCCCAGACTAAAATTGAAGACTATGGAAAAAGAAATGAAATTTGCGAGCGCAAACAACATCTGGGATATGGTGAAGTTTTGCAATGAAAACAGAATACAACACGAAGACATAGTTGTTTTGTTCGAGTTTCAGAATGGCCCGCAGACAGGTTATACGTTGGTGTATTATGGAAGAAAGCAAGTATGATAAAGAGACTGTATTGTACTGTAAAGATTGTCTATCGTTGGCTATCAAAGGTGGACGTGGTATTCCAGACTACTGTATAATATGTACGTCTACAAACGTTGGAGACACCGATATATTCGAGTGGGAGAAGATGTTTGAAAGGAGATATGGTTACAACTATATGAAAGGAAAGAAAAAACCAGAGGAAGCTCTGGCAGAATATGCAAAGAACAAAAGCAATGGTATCATCAGAGAATAAGACGGTCAAGATGACCGCTACTCCTAAACAGGAGACTCCTAAACAGGAGAAGAAACTTTCTTACGAAGACTTGGAAAGACTTGCGTATCAGCTTTCTGAGCAGGCTAAAAATATGAAGGCTGCTATTCAGGAAAGGGATAACGCTATTGAACAATTGAAGAATCAGCTTGGTGCTACGAATAACACTTTTGCAAGACTTGAGTTTTTGCTTGAAATCATCAAGAACTCCAATTGCAAGTTCGGCGAATCATTTGCTCAGAAGTGTATTGAGGAAGTAGAATCCATTATGGAACTTCCTAAGCCCAAGGAAAACGAGCAAAGCAATGAAGGCAAAGAAGATGGAGTACAAGCCGACTAATTGCGTAGTGCTTAATGTCGGTAAAAACTTCTTCAAAGTATGGCTTGAATTTCTCGCGCCTTTGCACGGTCTAACAAATAAGGAGATAGACATTGCAGCGGAATTTCTCGTTAAAAGGCACGAGATTTCAAAGTCTTGCTCTGATAATGAACTTGTTGATAAATTGTTATTCTCGGTCGAAAAGAAGGAAGAAATAAGGAAGAAATTCGATATGACGAAGACATACTTCTATACGGTCATAACAAAATTCAAACAGCGTAATTTCATTACGAATGGTAGAATCAATCCGAAGTTCATACCTAAGTCAGGCACCGACAAGAGCATCTATCAGTTGCTTGTAGTATTCGATACAAAGGAAGATGACAAATGATGAGATATACAAAATAGTGGCTAAAAAACTCGGAATAAGCCCAAAACTTGTCAAGAGAATATATTTGTCCTACTGGTCATTTATAAGGGCTAAAATCCAAGAATTACCGCTAAAAACAATAAATGAGGACGAGTTCGATTCTCTTAAGGTTAACTTCAGTGTACCGTTCATCGGAAAACTATATTTGACCAAACAGAGATTTTTGAACATAAGAAAGAAATACGAATATGATAAACGTAAAATCAGTAAAGCCGCTATTCAATGTAGTGATAACAACGGCTAAAAGGTTTGAAAGACCACAGACTAAGAATGGTGTTGTAGTTGCAAATGCGATGGATTACAAGCCATATCAGGTTGTAATTGCAATCGGTGATGCAGTCAGAGGATTGGAGGTTGGAGATTTGGTTCACATTGACCCGATTCGATACGCAAAGTTCTATCAAGACCCCAGCTCGCTCAAAGCAAATGGTGCTGTAAGGAAGTACGAGATTCCTACTATCGAACTTGATGGTAACGAGTGCTTCAGACTTACTCAGGCAGACATTGACTACATAGTCGAAGAGTTTGAAGAGAATGACGAACAGGCAGGTGAATCAGTAATTCTTACCCCTGGTCAAGACATTGTAAGGAGTGTTTAGTATGATATAGCATAAAAGTTTTAAGCCGTGCAAACCACGGCTTTTTTTTGATATGATTAAGTTGTTTAAGATGGTGAATTTTGAAGTCACCATTTCTGAGGAAGCTCTAATGCTTTCTAAGTTCAGAAAAATTTGGGACAGGGATAAAACTAAAGGCAAGTTGAGAGCCAAGCAAGAGCTGGACTTCATTTATTTTTTCGCTGACCCACGGAGTGATTATATGACATTTATAGACGAGGATGTCAGGATTGAGGAGATTAAAAAAGGATTGGGGTTAAGTGAAGAGTGGTCAATAGATAAAGATTTGGCTGAGGCTATCGAGTTCTATCAATCGTTTAAACCTACAATCTGTCTTGCTCTCGATGACGCAAGGCTACAACTTGAAAAGGTAAGAGCAAAACTACGTAGCATAAGTCTTGAAGATGCGAAGATTAAAGACGTTTCCGAATTTATCAAAGCAAACAAAGATGTCAGCACAGCAATAGAATTGTTCTGCGAAATGGAGAAGAAAGTGAATATGGAAATCCAGGAGACGATAAAGAAGAGAGGTACGACAGAAGAGAAGATATTTGATGGAGGGATTGACCTATGATGCAGGAGTTTAACAAGTATCAGACAAAACTGTCTGATGAGGATTTGGAGAAATTGCCTACTGAAGTACGTGAGCAATTCATCGAATACCTCAACAGTGTACCTATGATTAAATCACTCGTTTCAAAGGACAGACCATACGCAAAAGACCTCGAACGAGACGAAAGTGGTAAAATCATAGTGGACATTACAAAGCCTCATATCTTGGAAGATATGGACTATTTCAGACCAGCTGCATTATTCTATAAACAACACGGCAGATATACATTCCTTACTCCAAATTCTAACAGAAACTCAGACTATGGAAAATGGATAAGAGAAGAAATACGCCGCTGTCTCGAAGGATATGTGCGAGAGTCTGACGGAGAATGGATAACTGGCGACTACTATTTCTTCTTAAATTATTGCCCTATCCTTATTTCAAAGGTAGACGACAACGATAATTCAAAGAAGAAAAAGATGGCTAAGCGTGTGATAGACTTTCCGTATGTTTGGGAAGGGCACTATTACTTATCGCACTATCTTGAACAAGCAAGAGCTAATGGTCATCACGCTTGTATGCTTGCAAGGCGTGGTGCAGGTAAATCTTTCTTTGGTGCTGCAAGACTTGCTAAAAGATTCATACTCGGAGAAAGTAGAGAAGTTCTTAAGAAAGTACAATGCGTTGTAACGGCATCTGAGAAGAAATATATCATAGGTGCAAACCAAGTCCTTGATATGTTCCAATACTATATTGACTTCTGTGCCAATAACACCCAATTCCCAGCAAGCAGACTTGAGAGTTCTATTCAGAATATGAAATGGACTATGGGCTTTGTAGATATGGCTAATGGAACAAGAAAAGGTACTCTTAATTCAGTAATTGGTATAACTTCAAACAAAGATGAATCAAAACTTATCGGCTCAAGAGCGCAGCTTTATCTCATCGAAGAAATGGGTTCCTTCCCTGAATTACTCGGAATGTATGCCAGGCTTCGACCCTCCGTTGAAGATGGCGAAAATGTATTTGGGCAAATATATATGTATGGCACTGCTGGTGATGATGAGTCTAACTTTGCCTCTGCGCAAGAGATTATGTACAATCCTGTCGGCTATAATATGCAGGCTATTGAAAATGTCTATGATAAGGCAGGACAAGGCAGAAAGTATTTTACATTCTTTTTTCCCTCGTATCTCAATAGAAGTAATTGCTATGATAAGGACGGAAATTCGGACGTCATAAAAGCATTGCTTGAGGTATTGGAAGATAGGTATATAACTAAATACAACACTACGGACATAGGTTCAATCACAAAACGAATATCGGAGTTCCCGATAACACCAGCAGAAGCTATTCTTAGAGCAACAAGAAATCTTTTTCCTGTGGTTGAACTTAATGAGAGGTTAAGTCAAATTGACAACAATCCCTCTTTTTATAATGACGTGTACGTAGGCAACCTCGTCCAAATAAAAGACAAGGTTGAATTTAGACCGTCGTTAGACTTGCCAGTGAGAGAGTTTCCATTAAGCGACAACAAAGCAGAAGGCGCAATTGAGATATACGAACTACCGCAAAAGAACTCAGATGGCTCAGTTCCACAAGAACGATACATTATAGGATACGACCCAGTAGATGACGACGAAGCAAAAACAATGTCACTGACATCTATGTTTGTACTCGACCTCTGGACGGATAGAATAGTATGTGAGTTCACTGGTAGAAAAATACTCGCAGATGACAACTACGAAATAGTAAGACTCACTTGTATTTTCTACAACGCTAAATGTTTGTACGAGAATAACAAGAAAGGCATATATTCTTACTTTGCTCAAAGGAACTGTCTGTATATGCTTGCAGAAACGCCAGAATACCTAAGAGATAAAGACCTAATTAAATTCATAGGAATAGGAAACAAAAGTCGAGGAGTTAACGCAACTCTCGGCATAAACAACTATGCTAATCTTCTGATACAGCAATGGCTCATAAAACCAATTCCTACAGTTGTTACTGATGATGACGATATAGAGAAAGAAGTTTCTGTACCAAACCTTTATCGTTTGAAAGGGCGTGCGCTTATACTCGAATTGATTAAGTTTAATCCAGATGGAGGCAACTACGACCGAGTAAGAGCATTAGGTATGGTTATGTTGTACAGAGAGGAGAAAATGATTCTTTACCATGGAAATATGGATAATGCTCATAGAGACAATACAAAAGACTTGTCGAATGACGATTACTGGAAGAAGAATTATGACGACAGATATAAGTCAAAAAGTAATATGTTCTTTAAAATTTAATTATTGTATTTCTTGTAAGAATAACCAAATGGTATATTTGCATTGTAAAAGACATTAGGTATGAGTAGATGTACGGGTCTCCCTCCGCAACAACTACCGATGAGCAAAAAAGGTAAGGAGTGGAGAAAGAAAAATTTGGATTGGGCTGATTCAAGGTCGTACTTCAATTATAGTCCAGTAAGAAAGTCATTGACGCATATGAAAATCAATTATGATTTAGTCGATGGCATAATACATATGGAAGATATTGAACACGTACTTAACCCAGACGAAATCAAAGGTACATTCATTCCATCAAAAATACAGCATTACCCCATTATGAACTCCAAATTAGGAGTTCTAAGAGGGGAGGAGGCTAAAAGGAATTTTGATTTTAGAGTTGTAGTTACCAATCCAAACGCGGTAAGCGAAATAGAAAATAACAAAAAGAAAGAAGTCTTTGATGCGTTAAAGCAATTCGTACAGAACCAAGAGATGACTGACGAAGAGGCGGACAAACAACTCACTGACTTGGATAAATATTACTCTTACGAATGGCAGGATATGAGAGAAGTAATGGGCAATGCCCTGCTTACTCATTATATCAAAGAATTGGACGTAAAAACAAAGTTTAACGAAGGCTTTATGGATGCCCTTACAGTAGGCGAAGAGATTTATAGATGCGACATAGTTGCAGGAGAGCCTACGTTTGAAAGGATAAATCCAAGAAGAATAAGCGTTTTTAGAAGCGGCTACTCAGATAAGATAGAAGATGCCGACGTTATTATACTCGAAGACTACTTGCCAATAGGCAAAGTATATGATGAGTTCGGAGAGGTTTTGACAAAGAAAGATATGGAGTATCTCGAAAAGAGTCTTTCAAGTTCAGAAGACGCTGACGAGATGGGAAATATAGACGAAAGAGATGGGTTTGTAAATATGCATATGGTCGGAGATACAATATCTACTAATGACACATATTTCGACCCGTTTAATCTTTTTGGTGTAGACAATGTTAATACGCTGACTCCATTCGATACAGAGGGAAATGTACGAGTTCTTCGTATGTTCTGGAAATCAAGAAGAAGAATCAAAAAGGTAAAATCATACGACCCAGAGACAGGTGAAGAGGTATATAACTTCTACAACGAAGACTATATAATCAACGAAACAGAAGGCGAGGAAGAGATTATATTTTACATTAACGAAGCCTGGGAAGGTACGAAGATTGGCAAGAGTATATACGTAAATATGAGACCAAGACCAATCCAATATAATAGGCTGTCTAATCCAAGCAGATGTCACTTTGGCATAGTCGGAACGATTTACAATAGAAACGAATCTAAGCCATTCTCTCTTGTCGATATGATGAAACCTTACAGCTATTTGTATGATGTGATTTATGACAGATTACTTAAAACTGTCGCAAATAACTGGGGCAAGATAATCCAGCTTGACCTCGCAAAAGTTCCACAGGACTGGGAGGTTGATAAGTGGATGTATTTTGCAAGGAACAACGGTATAGCCGTAATCAATTCGTTCAACGAAGGAATGAAAGGCGCGGCAACTGGAAAGATTGCTGGCGCACTTAATAATAACACTACTGGCGTAATCGACGCAGACCTTAGCCAAGCGATAATGGGATACCTGAATTTGCTTGTTCAGACAAAAGATGAAATGGCAGAAGTATCTGGTATTTCAAAGCAGAGAGAAGGGCAGGTGTCAAACAGAGAAACAGTAGGTGGCGTAGAAAGAGCAACGTTACAATCGTCGCATATCACCGAATGGTGGTTTACAAAACACGACAATACAAAGAAACGCGCTCTTGAAGTTTTGCTCGAAACAGCTAAGATTGCAATACGAGGTAAGAGTAAAAAATTCTCATACATACTACCAGATTACGCAACCAAGATAATGGACATAGACGGCAATGCGTTTTCTGAAAACGATTATGGCATCGTAGTTGATTCTGACGGAGTAGAACTCGGCAAGGATAAACTTGAAGCAATAATTCAATCTGCAATTCAGTCACAGACAATAACACTTTCTACGGCAATGAAGGCTCTTGGTTCTTCTTCGTTGGCCGAGAAGCAAAGAATGATTGAACAAGACGAGCAGACAAGGATGCAACAAGCACAGCAGCAACAACAAGCACAGCTTGAAGCTCAGCAGCAACAGGCGGAACTTCAGGCACAGATGCAACAGGCACAGATGCAATTGCAGGAGAATATGAACATTAGAGATAATGAAACGAAGTTAGCAATAGCTCAAATGCAGTCATCACCTGATAATATAGATGTTGCTACATTGAACAAAATGGAAATGGATAGACAGACGCTTGATTTGAAGAGACAAACACTTGAAGAGAACAAGAGACAATTCGATGAAAGACTAAGACTTGATTCGGAGAAACTTGGACTTGACAAGCAAAAGGCAAAGGCTGACGAGTCTCTGAAAGAAAAACAGATTTCTGTCCAAAGAATGAAAAAATCTTCTAATAGTAACTAATTATGGGCTATATAAAAAGATTAAAAGAGAATGAACTTGTGGGCGGTACGTCCGAGACATTTGTATATCCGATAACGGCATCAACAGCGGTTTATCACGATGGTAGACCGCTTGATGAAGTTATAACAGATATGAACGTAAGCAATCTCCCACCAGTCGTAAACAATCTTGATACTACTCTTGCTTACGGAGAAAAGTCTGTTGTTGCAATGATAGACGAAACAGAAATAACTGTAACTATGCCGTCGGAGCCAGAGATACCAGAACCAGAGCCAGTAAGTGTTGTGCAGGTTAATCCAAATCTTGAATTTGGAGAGACGAAAACAATCGCTCGGGTTGATGGTAATAACATAGACGTCACATTACCAACACTTCCAGAGGTAGAGGGTATTGAAGTTGAAGACAAGAACGCTGTATTGCAATATAGTACCACAAGCACTATCGCTAAAATTGGCGATACAGATATACACGTTACATTACCAGAAGCACCGTCAACAGATATTGCAATTGACGCAGTAGATATTGATGTGTACACTTGGGGAACAAACGATGAATACACCAACTGGGAAATGACAGAAAGGCCATCTGGCGGCTACTCGTTCTTGTATGCTGTTGGTATGTCGAAAAAGTACAACGGCACGGGAATATTTACAAGAATACATTTTAGGGCAGATATTACAGTTGAAACTAATTTTGATTCTACTGAGTCAGCGTCATTGAAATATATAGACACTACGAACTGTGAGATATATGGACATTCTCACAATTTGTTATTGTACACAATATCAAATGACACACAGTCAAAGAAAAACTTAGCTTTCAAAACGAAATATCTGAAGATGGATAATCTTAGGATTATGAGACACCCAAATAAGTCTAATGTTGCAACAGACTCGGAAGGTGGATACATAAAAATAATATATCCAGATGTGGACGATACGACGTATATTATTTTTAACAAGGTAGAATTTATAAACTTCCCTGTATGCAACTCTGTGCCGCCAGCAACAACTTCGACATCTACCGATACTGGCGTGTTGTACCCATATCCATTTACATTTATGGAAGTACAGGGTGGTAGCGGAACGGCAGGCTCTGGATGGTCGTTTAAACTTGAAATGAATGAATGTCAGATGCTTGTCCATCCATTCAGGTTTAATTACACAGCCTCAGCTAATCCATATGAGAATCCTATAAACTTTGCGAATTATAGAGAATGCTACGCGAAAGTATTTGTAAACGGTACTGTTGGTTCTTTCCAAGTAAAAATATATAACGAGTTTACTGGAATAGGAACAACAAACGATACAGAAACAAGTGTTATTACAAGAAAAATAAACGGATGCCACGACCTTGCAGTGATATATCTCGACGGTGCTATTGACACCCACGGAACTACTCTTCATTCTGACGGAAGTATGAGACTGTGTGTTTCGAGAGGCGTAGACGCATTTGATACAACTCAGAATGGAATGATGGATAGGCCGAACAAAACGAAAGTTTATTATGGCATTCCAACAGAAAACGTAATAAAACTTAACAATTCGGTTTCGTCATCCTCGTCGCAAGGCGGACAGTCAACTACAGATGGAGTGCCAGTTGGTGTTATAGTTATGTGGAGTGGTTATAATGAAAACATACCAACAGGCTGGGCATTATGCAATGGCCAGACTGTTAACGGAGTTAAGACTCCTGACTTAAGAGGTAGGTTCATATATGCGGCAGAGGGGAATAGAATTGGAGAGCTTGGAGAAGTGGGTAATGCAGAAGGGTGGCATACAGGAGAGCCATTTACCTCTACGTACAGAACGTCATTTACAATGTACGCCAGCGATTTACCGCAACACACGCATCCATTGACATCAGACTCTACATACAAAGTTCCTGCTTCAAATAAAACTATCGAGGACATTAAGAGTACAGGAAATGGTGCTTGTGCTTGGGATGGCAATTATACTGGCAGCGATTTTGAAATGATAACCACAACGAAACTAAACACAGGCTGCGGCTCTTTATCGAAAACCTTTTCGATTAGTATACCGAAACCTTCGTTTTACACACTTGCGTTTATAATGAAGATAAGATAATGACAAGGGAAAATACAAGGGTAGCGTTTTGTCTTGGTGACACTGTAGAATTTAGTGTTATATCTGACAACATACCATTTACTGCATTTCACAGCGGACAAATGAAATTGTATTTATACAACTCTGTTAAATACTATGAAATTGTAAAAGGTGAGTACAGTATAAGTGAAGATGACGAATACGTTATAAATGTATCTCTTCCGCCTGCAAAGACAGAAGAGATGCTTCCTGGCGATTATGATTTTGTGGTTAAGGGATGCTTATATGACGTAGTAGTCAAAAGGAATATAGAAACATCCGCAAGGATAATGAACGCTATAAGACTTGATTGGTCTCCTGCAAGGAAAGACCATTTTGCTGGTGGAGAATAATAACAATTAATAATAATAATATGGCACAAAAGGAGAATACATATAGAGTTGGGTTCGGAAGAATCAGACTTGGATTCGACCAGACTGTCACTGCGTCTGAAGGTCTTACTCCAGAAGAGGTGAGAAACATAATAGATGCTGAAGTTGACAAGATATATATCAACGAAAATGAGAATCAGTCGAATCAATCGAACCTTAGAACTATAACTAAGAATAATCATACTTATGTACTTCCAGGGATTATAACGTACAATTCTACAAATCCCATCAAAAAGACGGCGACAAGCACGAATGTAGAAACGTTTTCTTTGGAGCACGACGACACATTGCAAGTAATCGGTGGTAAACTTTCTGTTGTTAACAACAACCTTACAGCCGACCCTACAAGCGCAGTGTCTATAACAAATAATAAGCTCGACGTAAAGACTGGTAATACGATAACAAAGTCAAACGACGGCAAAATTAATGTAAAAGTCAAGGCAGGCGATAAATTGCTTACTCAGTCTTCCGATGGAATATATTCCGCTCTTTCAATTGCTGGCCCAGTTGATACGACAGAAAACGATATAAGTACAAGGCAGTACACATTTAAGGGAGTTGGCAATGTCGAGATAGGTACAATCTCAATACCTCTTCAGTCAAGCAATGACAATAATCATAAGATTTCGTCTATGACATTTGATACTACAACGAAGAAACTCGTTATAGTAGAATCAAATCCGAATGGTACAGACACGACCGAAAATAGGGCTGAGGTTGTTATCGGTTATCCTACATACACCGCTGGCGCAGCCATAAGTATCACGAATAACACAATAGCTGTAAAGTATGATAATAGTACAATCAAGACAAATGCAAACGGTCAGCTGTATTGTGATGTTCCAGTTAACAGTGCAGAACCTATCATCATAGGCGACAATAACACACTTGGACTTAATTACAATACAGAACAGTTTGAACTTACTGGTTCTACGTCGCCAAAAGCATTGTCGATTAAACCAACGGTTGTTACAAATGTTACAAACCCAATTTCTGCAAAAGTTACAGAGAATACGAACAGTATTGCAACTATCAATACAACTCTTGGCACAAAAACAGACAAGACGTATGTTGATAATGAGCTTGCAAAGAAATTGGATAAGACAACAGAAACGACAAATAGTGGCAAATACTTAACTGTTGATTCGAGCGGTAATATAGTATTCACGACATTCCCTCTTGATGACGAGGAGATTAATAATTTTAAAAACCTCGACGGTGTACTTACATACAAAGGTATAGTTCAGGGTGTGTCTTCACTCCCATCTGCTAACGAATCTGAGACTGGCGATTTCTATTATGTTAACACTGGTACGCAGGCTGAACCTCATTACGCAGAGTATGTATTTAGCGAAGACACTGGTGCTTGGGAGAAATTTGGTGACAAAGAACCTATTGTATATACTGCTGGCAACAACATTTCTATCAATGGTTCTGAAATCGCTTGTACGATAAACACTAATGATTTCGCTCCAGCAAATACCACTTATACAAAGACGGAGATTGACAATTCATTCCTTACTAAGACCGAAGCTGCGAACACGTATTTGACAAGTGCGCCAGAATATACATCTGGTGACAATTATATCAATGTCAACAATACTAACCATACTATAAGCGTTAATCTTGGCAGCGCAATATCGAATGAATTGACAAACTACTACACAAAGAGTCAGACTTATAGTCAAGCGGAAGTCGACAGTTTGATAAGTGGTATAACAGACAACGATACAACATATACTGCTGGTACTGGTATAAGTATTGATGCAAACAACAAAATATCTTGCACAGTAACAAATACAGACACGACATATTCTGGTGACGGAGTGACTGTGACAATAGATAGTAATAACGTTATATCGGCAAACATCCCAACTGTTCCTGATATGACGAACTACTACACTAAAAGTCAAGTATATAACAAAAATGATATAGACACAAAGTTTGCTAATCTGCAAGATAACGATACTACTTATACTGCTGGCACGAATGTACAAATCTCTAATCAGAATGTAATATCGGCAACAGATACGAAGTACACTGGCGATGGTACTACGATAACAATTGACAATAACAATGTTATTTCTGCGAACATTCCAGATACAAGTAACTACGTTACAAGCCAAAGCATAAGTTTGTTCAAAAGAATAAGAGTATATGCGGCAAGCGGTATAAGCAACAGCTTAAGCAACATAGATACGACAGATTTCGTTGCTAACGATTTTGTCGTAATAACGGATGTCGGTAACACATTATCTTATTACACGAACAATTCAACAAAAACAATTTATGGTCCGCTCGACTTCGACCTTATGTTTAGGTGGACAGGCACAGAGTTCAGACCTATGTTCTATTCAGTACACTAATTAAAATTTTAAAGAAATGATACAGACAATAGACCAGTTGAAAGCTGCATTTGGCGATGGCAAGTTTCCAACTCTTACTAATTGGGAAGACTTGATAGACACAATATTTGCACAAAGTCAAACAAATATATACAGTTTTCACCAAAGCTGTTATGCATCAAGCGTTCCTATGGTTATAGAACCTTCTGCTAACTCAGTTGTTGGCAATGTATATTATGGCAATACGTTCAATCCAGACGATGTAGTACCAGTAGGAACATTCATGTCTTCTAAGTTTGACATTAAAACATACAAGTACACGATGTGGGACAATCAGCAGCGAACAGGATATGAACCATTTATTCTTATTATCCATAACAACGGTGTAACATATGGCGGAGGGAATCATAATACATCAATGTATGTTAGTTGGACAGCAAATGCAGCAGGAGAAGCATTCTCTCAGTCAGAAGCAGGCAGAGAGCCGAGGTACTTTGAATATAAGAATGGTGATTATGTGGCAAAACCACAAGTGGCGGTAATACCACTTGGCTGTAGTGTAGCTTTCTCTTACACAGAGCTTAGCAGATTCCAGCCAATAGGTAACTTTACGTCGATTGATTACGATACGTTAGTACAACAAAACAGTAATTAAATTTTAGTAATATGACACAACAAGAAATAGACGCTTTGAAAGCACGATTCAAGGCAGGAGGATATCCAACTCAGCAAGATTTTGAAGCGTTGATTGACGCTATAACAAATAGTGGCGGCAGTTCAAGTGCAAGCGCACCAACTGGTCCAACCGTAATTCACGTAAACAATGTTTTACGCGACAAGATTGTATCTAATTACGAAACGAATAAAGGCGACTTCCCTGGTGAGTATGCAAGTATGGGGTATTATAACCCTTTTACAGCAACGGTAGTATCTGATATTATCAATGCGTATGAACAGTTGAATAGTGTAAGTCTCGAAGGCATCGATTCGGTTATAATCATCAACGAATCGTGGGATTTCAAATATAACTACACATACGATGGAAGTTGGGATGCAACAACCACGGGGTTCTTTAACGGAAATCTTGGTAGCTATGGTGTAGAAAACTCGAATGTTCCAATCTATATCAAAACAAAGTATGCTAATATATTACCTTCTGACAGCATAGATTCGTCGCTGGCAGGGGACGAGGCATATACAGCAGCTTCCAATAATCCAACAGAGTATGGCGCAAGCTATGACTCTTATGGTGGACACGACGCAATCTATGAGATACAAGTAATACCTGACGGCAATGCAATGATGTTTGTAAAAAGAAGTGCTTACACTGATAACCAAGGCAACTCAAATACTGTTGACTGGGTTCCAGTAAACAAAAATGTCACTATTACAGAATACGAACTTGGGCAAATGGCGCAAGAGTTCACTTCAAATAACACTACATCTTAGTATAATCATTAGAAGGTAAAATGGAAAAGAAATATTATCTAAGCGAATGTCTTATAATAAGAGATGAAAATCAATACTTGCTTGAACATCTTACCAAAGGTGTTCAGGCTGGTATTGAACATTTCTATATATATGACAATATGAGTAAAGAGCCTGTATCAGACTACTTGCACGACACGGAACTATCTGATTATTGCACTATCGAGATATTCCCTTCGACAGATAGAACTCAATATGATTGCTATAAAAAATTTGTCAAAGACCATAGGCAAGATACAGTATGGTGTGCATTTGTAGATACAGACGAAATGTTTGAAGGCAACCTGATTGACTTTTGTAAAAGGCGCGAAGATATTATATGTTTAAGGTTCCAACAAGTCATGCACGGTGCTAATGGCCAGGCTTATGCGGATTATAGTAAAACATTAACAGAGAGATTTCAAGACCATATAATCACAGGATTTTCGTACTATAAATGTGTGGTTCAAATGGAATACGTATTAGTGCAATTGCCGCATTTTTCGTATGTGCAATCCAACACCATACCTATGCAAAAGTGGCTAATGAACATACCTATGTTTAATCAGGAATGTCAACTCCACCACTACATTTTTAAGTCATTTGAAGAATGGCTAAAAAAGAGTTTAAGAGGTAATGTATTGTCTATTAAAGGACATCAAATCAGAAATTTCTTTTTGGAGAATACAATATCAGACAAAGACAGAGATGTTCTTTTAAAAAAGTACAATGTGTCATTAGATGATATAATGGGTTATCAAGAAAGGAGGTAGATATGATTCCAAAGGTTATACATTATTGTTGGTTCGGAGATAATAAGCCACCTAAAATAGTCGATAAATGTATTGAGTCTTGGACGAAAATACTGCCTGACTACGAAATAAGGAAGTGGGACGAGAGTAATTACGATGTAAACAAAACACCTTTTACAGAAGAAGCGTACACTTACAGAAATTTTGCATTTGTATCTGACTATGCAAGATGGGATATACTTTACAATTATGGCGGTATATATCTTGATACTGACGTTTTGCTCATAAAAGACATAACGCCTTTGTTGGAGAAAGGTAATTTTGGAGGTGCAAATATTGGCGGTGGCTTTGCATCTGGTCTTATTGTTGCTCTGGAACCTAAGTCTACAATTGCCAAAGAAATGATGGAGTTGTATGAAAACACAAGTTTCACATATCACAGAGGACAACCTCACTTCGTAAACTGCGTAAAAAGAGAAACAGAGTTATTGTCAACACACGGCTTTGATACAAAAATAAAAGAGAAACAGGAAGTTGCTGGCATGACTATATATCCAACAGAGTATTTTAGTCCTTATAATCCTCATACAGGAGAAACTAAAATTACTGATAATACTTACGCCATTCATCAATATACTGGGACTTGGATGCCATCCTGGTTGCTTAAAACGGTTATGGCTAATAATGTAAATATAAGAAAGCATTATAAAAATATCTACGATGAGTAAAACGTTGATAGTAGGTTACGGTACAACTGGTAAAAACCTACACAGAGAAATAGCCGCGCTCAAACCTGACACGTGCGACTTGAAATTCAAGGAAAATTACGGAACGACCACACCGCTTCGCAAACACGACAACTACGACATCATATTTATATGCGTTGACACACCGTATGTAAACAACGAAAATCCTTGCGATTTAAGCGCGATTAAAAGTGCAATAAAGGAATGGAAGGAGTCACTTGTACAAAACGGCGTATTCGTCATAAAAAGCACCATTCTGCCAGGAACAGCACGCCGTCTTGAGTATGAGTTCAATGTAAACATCGTTGTATCGCCAGAGTATTATGGTAACACATATCATTGCAACAACTTTGATTTCAACTTTACTATTCTCGGTGGAAGCAAATCGGATTGCATAAAGGTACAACAGGCACTACAACACTGTTATGACGCAAGACATCAATTTAAAATTGTAGACCATACAACAGCTGAATTAGTGAAATATATGGAAAATTGTTGGCTTGCTACAAAGGTAGCGTTCTGTTCACAATTTGCTTTACTTGCCGAACAGTGTGGAGTTGATTATGAGGATTTGAGGGAACTTTTTATCCTCGACCCAAGAGTAAATCCAAGCCATACTTTCATCGACAGAGACAAACCGTACTGGGATTCTCATTGCCTTAACAAAGATGTAAGAGCGATAACATACACGCATAACGCTGATTTTCTGTTAGGTATGATTAACTTTAATGAAAGACGTAAGAAGAAGTCTGTTAAAGATGGTCTTGCTGTAGAGTAAATTTTATATGAGCGATTGAATAAATTACTTACGATTCGGTGTTGTCAAAGGTGTTTGTTAAGTTTAACTTTGCAGTGCAAACTTTAAAATTAACAACAACTATGGCAGAGATTTTATCTGTTCCTGATGGCAATCAGGGTATTCCATTCAGTATTCCAATCGGAGGCAATGGCAACGGCCTCTTTGGTGGTGGTAATACAAACCTTATCGACATCCTCGGATTTGCAATAATCGCATCTATGTTTGGCTGGAACAATGGTGGGTTTGGCGGATTCGGAGGCAATGGCGCAAATGGCGCAGGCTTTATAAGCAATCAACTCAACAACGAAAATGGCAGACAACTTATAATGCAAGCTGTAACTTCAAACGGTGAAGCACAGAGAACTGCAATCCAGAGCCTTGCTACAACAATAGGTCAGGATTTCAACCTCGTAAACGGTGCTGTTATGAATGTACAGAACTCGCTTAACCAGATTGCAAACGCTCAAGGGACTAATGCCTTGCAGATTATAAATGCAATTCAGTCGGGTAATGCAAACATTATAAGCCAGTTCCAGAACTGTTGCTGCCAACAGCAGCTTCTGACAGAGAGACAGACCAACACATTGCAGAATAGCGGTAATGCAAACACTCAGGCAATCCTTAACAAATTGTCAGAGATGCAAGCAAACGCAATGCAAGATAAGCTCAACGCAGCACTTGCAGAAAATGCGAAGTTGTCGGGTGAACTTTCTCAGTCTCAGCAAAATGGAATATTTGCAGGAATGATTACAAACGCAATCAATCCAGTAGTTGCACAACTTGCAGGTATAAGAAGTGAAGTTGATGCTATCAAGAGATGTCAACCTGCTACGATTACATTGCCGAACAACAGCATGACGGCCGTACCGTCCATCTGGGCAAATGCAGTTGCTGACAATATTGTAGACAAGGTTTCTACCGCTCTTAATGGGATTGGTACAACGACTACTACTCCAACAACAGGCGCGTAATTCTAATTCAAGTATAACAATGGATTTCAATTCGACAGTAGAAGGGTCTAAGATATATGTCCTTGACAAAAAGAATTTCACTCTTTCTGTTGGGATATTAAAATCAAAGACCCTTCCAGTAGCAAAATTAGGAACGCTACAACAGACAATAACAATGACAGTTGATTTCGACGGCAAGGACAGGGTGTTTACAGATGTGCCTTCAAATGCAGACAGTGCGAAGGAAGGCGATTTGGTTTATGCCTGCAACGGAGACCGTCTTACACCAGTAATAGACAGTATGGTTTGCCAGTCAAGAAATGTATTGGATTCGATACCGTTCCACGAAAGGGTTGTAAATGAGAGTTCGTCGATGAAGAGCATAGTAAATCCGAAGATTGCCGAAGATGAAAAACGTCTGAAAGCAATAGAAGACTTACAGAAGAAACAAGCTGCAACCGACGAAAAACTTGACGCAATCCTCAAAATGCTCAAAGACATAACTGTCGAAAAGAAGTCGAAATAGTGTAAGATTATGGGTACGAGAAACTTTATTATATTTGACGATGAAGACTTGAGGGAAAATATGAAATACAATATGAAACTCAAGAGGCGTACAAATACCAAAGGCGGTATGGGCTACAAGGATGGCTACAAGAAAGGCTATCAGCACGGCTGGGAAGATAAGGAAAACGATGAAGAAGACGAGGAATACGCACGTAAACCAAGTCATTACAACGGATAATAGTACAGGCCAGCCTTCGGGTTGGCCTTAACTTTTTAAATATAATGCTATGAAAAAGTTTACAAGTGAAGCAAGAAGAGCTTACGAGGACATGAATCACGGTATGTTCTCAAAAAGCCTCGCAGAATTTGCTATAAAGAACATGAAGGACAGCAAGGACGAAAGAGTAAACACAATATCGCTCGAAGATTTCAAGGCATTGCTCAATAGGCTCGGTCATAAAATCGAAGACAAGTATATGTACACAGCTTGGTATCTGTACAATATGGCTATTGCAGACTATAAAGAAGCATTGCCGACAGTTGAACAGAAAATAGCTTTCGTTAAAGAAACTATGTTTGACCCAGACTGTTGTCCAGAGGCTGTGCTTGAATGTTTTGTCGCAAAGATGTGTATTATGGGAGTACCTATTTACTGGGAAAACTATTTGTGATGATTATACAAGGATTCAGTGTATATGAAACCATACCTAAAAGTTGGTGGATTATGGCATACTATAACGTTAAAAATCAGAAAGACCTTGCGAGAGTGTACTGGGAACTCGTCTCGCTTGGTCTTGATGAATCTAACGCAATAGAAGCGATTGAAGTTATAGGTAACACAAACAACGGTTATACGTTAACTATAAATGAACTAAGAACAACTATAATCATAATTTCACACGCATCCAATGATAGTGAATTTTTTGATACTTTTGCACACGAATTAAAGCACGCAGCAGAACACATAGGTGAGTTCTTTGGATATGAATCTGATTCTGAGGAGTCGGCGTGGCTGCAAGGCGAAATAAGTAAAAATATGTTTGATGTAATTAAAACTTTAACGTGCAAAAATTATGGACGAAATATTAGGAATACTTAAAGATGTTGGCGTTCCGACCATAACTGCGGTTGTTTCTTGGTTGCTTGCGAAGCGAAAATACAACGCAGAAGTCGATAACAATGTAATCTCTAATATGGGTGAAGCATTTACGTTTTACCAAAAAGTTATAGAGGACAATAAGACAAGAATAGAAGACAGTCAGAAAAAAATTGACGAGTTGATAGAGGAGAACTACTCGCTAAAAAACGAATTACACGCACTTAAAATACAGGTTAGCTTCCTTATGAAGTATAACTGTATGAAAGCTGGGTGTAAAAACAGGGTCACAAATTCAAACGACATAAGAGACAATGACGACGATGTAAATGAAAACACCTCAAAATAGTCGATTTAAGAGCTTATTTATTTTATGGTAAGTATTTTATTTACTATTACTATAAAAATCTCTTATATCGAGTATTTTGTGGCGTAAAACAAGAATATATTTGCAGAAAATTTTAAGGAGAAATAAAATGGAGTTAGGAATTGACAACATTCTTACGGACGAAGAAATAGAAACATTGTTTAGCAACGATGCGGATGATATCGACGTAGGAGACGGTGATGACGAATCAACCGACAAGGACAAAAAAGAAGACAAAGAAAAAGAGAATGATGATGCTGACAAGAACAGCAGCACTACCGAGACTTATTTTGATGGCGAAACCGATAATGATAATGGTAAGAAAGCTGAGAAGAAGTCAGAGAGCGTAGGTAGTTCAGAAGATATAGAGGAAACGGGGACTCCCTCGGACGACAAAGCCAAGGGTTCTTCTCCAAATAATTTCTATACTTCCATTACCAGGGCTTTGGTAGAAGATGGAGTTCTCGACATTCCCGACGAATCCGACATTCTCAATATCAAAGATGCAGATGGGTTGCGTGAAGCAATCAGTAAACAAATCGCGAGCGGAATCGACGCAGAGCAAAAACGAATTGCAGATGCAATTAATGGCGGCGCACAAGCAAATACTATCCAGAAGTATAAGAATACGCTTGGATGGCTCAATAGTATAAAAGAGGAAGCTCTGACCGCAGATACGAAAGAAGGTAGGAATCTGAGAAAGACTATCATCTTTCAGGACTATATCAATAAAGGATTCTCTGAAGCAAGAGCTGAAAGAGAGCTTAAGAAATCTTTTGAAGGATTCACTGATATAGACGACGCAAAAGAAGCTCTCGCTTCTACAAAGGAATACTTCCAGCAGGGCTACGATGACATACTTCAAGAAATAGAAGATGCTAAGAAGGCTGCCTTGGAAGAAGAGAAGAAGAATGCAGAAGCGTTTAGGAAATCGATTCTTGGCAAAGACGAAATAATTCCTGGTCTTACGCTCGACGATACAACTCGCAAAAAGATATTTGATAATGCCACAAAGCCTACAAAGCAAGACAAAAACGGTCAGCTTATTACAGAGTTAGCTGAGTATCAAGAGAAGAATAAAGAACAATATCTCAAGATTGTTTCTACTCTTTATACTATAACAAAGAAGTTTACCGATTTTACACCGCTTGTTAAACAGGCTGTACAAAAGGAAAGAAAGAAAGGACTTGCTGCATTGGAGGATGTAATCAATAACACCCAGAGAAATTCAGACGGTAGCCTCAATTTGGCATCTGGTGTTTCATTTGATGACAACTCTTATATCGGCAATTTCAAACTTAATATTTAATAGAAACTTTAATTATAATTAGATATGGCAGGTAGTTTGGGTAAGTTTCAAATGAAAGGCTTTACGTCTTGGAAGGGTCTCACAAGAGAAAACCACCTTGGTTCTGTCTTTCAGCTGGAACAGCAAAAGGCTTCTGAACTTATGATTCAGTTGCTCGCTATGTACAGGGGTAAGTCTTTGGAGACTTTTTTGAGTCAGTTCCCCACAAAAGAATTTGAAAACGACTCTGAATATTACTGGGATGTCATCGGTTCTCATAGAAGAAACATTCCTTTGCTCGAAGCAAGAAACGAAAATGGTGTAAAGGTACAGTCGTCCGACGCAAACGTAGGTGCTGGTACACAGCCGTTCTATCTTGTATTTGCAGAGGATTGGTTTGCAGATGGTGAATATATTGTAGGTGAACTTAACGAGGTTTATCAGTTCAGAATCCTTGGTAATCCTATTCCAGAAGGCACAAACTTCGTTTACAAGGTAGAGCTTGCAGGTGGTAATATTGATGGCTGTCCAGCCGAAAGGTTGCTTCCAGGTGAAAGGTTCTCTATCGAAGCCGCTTTTGTTGAAAAGGAATTGTCAAGAAAGGTTGGTGACGTTAGGTTCAGCTCTCCGATTTCGATGAGAAATGAATGGTCAACAATCAGAATCCAGCATAAGGTTCCTGGTTCGATGCTTAATAAGAAGCTCGCAGTCGGTATTCCTGTTATCACAAATGATGGTAAGAAGGTAGTTCACAATATGTGGATGCACTATGTAGACTATGAGGCAGAAACTCAGTTCGCAGACTATAAGAATAACGCACTTGCTTATGGTAGGTCTAATAGAAATATCAATGGCGAGTATATGAATATCGGTAAGTCTGGTTCTGCTATCAAGACAGGCGCAGGTTTGTTCGAGCAGATGGAGGTTTCCAACACTTACTACTACAATACCTTCTCGCTTAAGCTCTTGGAGGATGCTCTCTACGAACTTTCAGCTTCTAAGCTCGGTTTTGGTGAAAGAACATTTGTAATCAAGACTGGTGAAAGAGGTGCAATTCAGTTCCACAAGGCTGTAAGCAATGCAGTAAGCGGTTGGGGTATGTTCCAGCTCAATGGTGATGCTCTTGGTGTTGTACAGAAAACTTCGTCTAACCTCCATAGTAATGCTCTCACAGCAGGCTATCAGTTTACCGAATACAAGGCACCTAACGGCGTTACTATCAAACTTGAAGTTGATTCTGCGTTCTATGACGACCCAGTTAGAAACAAGATTAAGCACCCTGATGGCGGCGTAGCTTATTCGTACAGATACGATATTTTCGATATCGGTACAATGGACCAGCCCAACATCTTTAAGTGTGCAATCAAAGGTCAGCCAGAAATAAGAGGTTATCAGTGGGGTCTTAGAAACCCGTTCACTGGTCAGACAAACAACCCGTATATGTCGTTTGACGAGGATTCGGCAGTTATGCACAAGATGGCAACATTCGGTGTATGCGTCCTCGACCCGACAAGAACGATGAGTCTCGTACCGAATATTTTGCAGGCGTAATCAAAACAAATGTTATGAGGGGAGCGAGGGACATAAGCCCCGCCCCTCTTTTTAAAATTAAGGAGAAGATAAAATGGCAAGAATAGCAAAGGCAACAGAGGAAGTTGCAACAGAAGTAAAGCCTATTTCCGAGGATAAGGTTACTACGTCAGAAGGCGGAGAAAACGGTCTTGTTTCGTGCCTTACAAACGAAAGAATCATAGTAAGGTACATTAATAGGCAAAGTATGATTAAGAATCCAAAACACGTACTTTACGGTGGAATGGCAGAGAACGCAACAATAACATTCAGCGTTCCGAGGCTTGCTTCGTCTGGTGCGTATGTTAATGTACTGACAAACCAAGAAAAGAACTTTCTTGAATATGCACTTGGGTTACAGCCAAACGCATTGTCGGTATATAAGTCTGAAAATAATTTTTGGGATGACAGCAATCCAAGTGGAATAAACAAGGTAAGTCTTAACAAGCAGGACAACTACTTTGACCTTAAGGACCCGAAGGATTATATCAAATACAAAATCCTTCTCGCCAATAAGAACTCCATTGCGCCATCGTTGCAGGAATTGCAGGACAGACCCAAAGCAACATATAGGTTTGTAATTATCAGGGAAAGCGAAGAAAACAAGGTTGCAAAGCAAGGACTGAATACAACAATGGCTTGCTACAAAGAGTTCGGAAAGATAGAGGAAGATAAATGGAAACTCCGCACTATTATCGAAATCATTACTGGTAGAGGCATTGCAGATAGCACGAAGCTCGACCAGTTGCAGGTCAAAGTCAGTGAGCTTATTCAGAGTGATGCAAAGACATTCATTAGAACTGTTACAGACGAATTTTTGAATACAAAGGTTCTTATCAAGAAGGCAATCCATTGTAATGTAATTTCAAACAGAAACAATTTGCTTTACTACACAAAGGACGGTTCTCCGCTTTGTGAACTTGGTGAAGAATCTACAATGAATATCGCCGCCAGGTATCTTACAAACCCGAGACATTCGGAACTCAGGTTTGCGATAGAGGAGGCAGTTAAAGAGTAGGAATTATGAATTTAGTTGAGTTTAGTAACGAATTTGACGTATTGTATAACAACATAATGTCAAACGCCGCACCTGGAATAAACGAGTACGAGAAGTCGGTCTTTCTTACGAAGGCTCAACTCGAATTGCTTAAGAACTATTTTAACCCAAGCGGTAACAAGTATAGAGAAGGATTTGATGATTCATCGCCAAGGCAATACGACTTCTCTAATTTAATGAAAGTTGTAAAGCCGAAGCAATTACTGAATATCGAAGAGTCTGAGGCTGATGAAAAGTCTCCAAGAAACGAAGAGAGACTTTTCCTCTACCTCAACGAAGATTACGAACCATTCGACGAAAGGTCTTATGTTTACAAGGCACCGACCGATATACTGGCAATAGTAAACGAAAAATGCTTTACCACTATAGACGGAAGAACCTACAGAGCAAACATAATACCTATATCGCACGAAGAATACAACAGATTGATTATGAAGCCATACGGTCAGCCTTACAAAAGGCAAGTGTGGAGAATAATAAATAGTTGGAATTGGTTCGACGATAAGACAAATGATTCTCATACAGACGTTGTTTACGAGCTTATAGGTAAGCAAGGATGTGAAATAACGGATTACACAATAAGGTATGTAAGGAAGCCAAGACCAATTATATTGTGTGATTTACACGAAAACTATCCAAGCTGTACAATAGAAGGAGAGTATCTTTCGATGGAGTGCGAACTTGATAGCGCGATACATCCAGAGATAGTACAAAGAGCTGTAGAACTTGCGAAAGCGGCTTACATCTCAGGCGACACACAAACAGTTGTGCAATTAGGAGCAAGGAGTGAATGATGAATGTACACGAGTTTAGCGACCAGTTCGATGTAATGTTGAACACCTTCGGAGAAGGAATAGGCATAGTGCTTGACGAATACGAAAAGTCGCTGTTCTTGACGCAGGCACAACAGAAGATAGTTGAAACACTATATAATGGAAATGCTGGTTATTCATTTGAAGAGAGCGAAGGACTGAGAAGGTATCTGTCAAATCTTGTAAATACAATAGAGATAGACAAGCCAGTCAATGCTCCACTCCAAGTACCACTAAGTAAAAACTCTGTGTTTTATATGTTACCTGATGACTTATGGTTCATTACATACGAAAGCGTGATAATAAAAGACGATGACGAATGTATGAATGGCAGAGAGTTAATGGTAACGCCAGTTGCGCAAGATGAGTACAGAAGAGTAGTAAACAATCCGTTTAGAGGACCAAATAGGTCAAGAGCTTTAAGGCTTGATGTAAAAAACAATATGGTAGAAATAGTTTCGAGGTATAAGATAGGCAAGTATATCGTAAGATATGTCAAAAGACTACACCCAATTATACTGACAAACTTACCAGATAATTTAACAATACAAGGCGAAAGTATAATAACGGAGTGCGAGTTGCACGAAGCCTTACACGAGGTAATACTTAATGAGGCTGTTAAGTTGGCATTAAAAACAAAAAGCCTTGGTGCCAATGCAACACAAAATCCGAGTTAATTTAATTTAATGCAAAATGGCAAATTTTAGCACAAATCAGGTAAGGCACGTATATGTTGCCAAAGCAAAGAAGACCAATGCTGCTGGTGTTACAGAACTCGGCGATTTGGCTGTTATTCAGGCAAAGGACGAGAAGGGTAATAACAAGAAAGGTTTTTACCTTTTGACAAAGGGTCACGGTGGACTTACCCGTTCTGATATTGTTGAGGAAGGCAAGATTGAGTACGTAGGAGTTACAACAGCCGCTTCGATGGCTCATAAGAAACTCAAGTACACACTTACTCCTTCTACAAGCACTTCGTTGTGGGGAACTGGTACTGGCAACCCAGTAAAGGAGGCTTTTGCTAATCAGGATATTCTCGTAAGACTGTACTTCTCGCAGTATATCAGTATTGGTGAGGAAGACACTTATATGAAGTATGGTGTTGTACATACATATACTGGTATGACAAAGGCACAGTTTATGCAGACCCTTAAGGAGTCTATCGACGCAAACCTTTCGAGAGAGGCAGACAAGATGGTCGATGTCACTATCAATAACAATGTAATCACTATCGCTGAGAAAGAACCCGAATGGGAGCTTGGTACAAGACAGCAGCAATACACCAATTTCAGAGTAACTGCAAGCAAGGCAGAGATTGATGGCGCAGAGATTGATGTATTCAACGTAGATGCAAACGGCAACATTCCGTCGGCATACGATGCAGCTGATGTAATCAACAATAGTAAGATTGCAGCTGACCTCGAGTATTTCGCAATGGGCGATAGAGCTGACATTTACAGGAATCTTGGCTGGCCTAATGTACGTCCGTCGAAGATGCTTGTTGATGCAAACTCCGCAAACGGCTACGATATGGTTGATATAATCTACTATTTCAGCGGCCCTGTAGAAGATGTTCAGAGGTCGAGAAAGCAAATGACAATCATCTGTCCTGCTGGAACAGGCGCAGGCTACAAGACTGCAATCGACGCAATAATCAATCCGACTACTACTACAGGCGGTGGTAATTGATGAAACATAAGTTGAACTTTTTAAAAGGGTGCTTGCACCCTTTTTTCATATAATGCTGATGATACACTTCAATCAATTGAGCATAACGCCAGATGGAAAGAATATGATAGTTGACGTTATGGTCAGAGATACAAAATATCTCAAAGATGTATATCTCGATGAAATTATAATCGACACACAAGACAGGTTTACTATGGGAGGCCCATCGAAGGCACCTTGCCTTAGAAGGAAATTTAGATGGGAAGACTCTCTCGATAAACCTAAGAATTGCTGTGGTTTGCTCATAAAGAACTCGCACGTTATACTTGAGCAATATGAATATAAATACACTGGTTCTCCGATAGAACCAAAGGTAGTAGTATTCCTTGGAGGCGAATTGTTACTTGAAGGAGAAGATTATGTTGTGTCGTATTCAGACAATACAGAACCTGGTGCTGCAACTGTTACGATAACAGGTGCTGGTCAATTCAGTGGTACAAGAACAAAGAAGTTCATTATACGAAATGCTGACGATACTTTGCCAGATGTCACGTTCAATGAAGAAATGCATCCTACTGAACTTCCTTGTGGGTGTGATGAATTTGACGTTCCAGAAGATTTCGATAAGAATGACGTAAAGATTAAACACGCAAGGATAGTGATAGGATGGCAAGATTTGATTTCTCCAATGTATAACAGCTTGTTCTTTGTATATGTAAAGACAAAGGGTGTGCCTGCACCAGATGCTCCTTGTGGTGGAGACAGCGTATATACACTCGGAGTAACTGCAAATCTATTCCCAGTATATAATTCATTTATGTGCGCACTGAGAGAACTTGACAGAGATTGCAACATACCAAAGCAATTTATAGATATGTTCCTTAGATATGAAGCATTTATCACAAGCGTAAAGACTGGTCATTATATTGAGGCAATATGGCTGTGGAATAAATGGTTTGCACGTATGGCAAAGAAGCCAATCGGTTCACATAATATGAGAGCTGACATATATCCTAATCACGCTAACCTGTATGTCGGTGTTCCGTGGATGCACGACTGGTATGAAAGCGTAAGAAGAAAACTTCCAGAAGGCTATCAGTCTCATACGGTATCTGGTCCGAGACCAAGAGTTATTCCGTTTGGAAGCTACTTCAGACGATTCCCATTCTCTGCGTATAGATACAATAGAAGACCATTGCCTTGGTACGGAAGAGATGAGTTTGTTCAAGATAATTATAATGAAAGATATGGCGATAGAGAGTATGTTGATGGTCCGACTGTTGAATTGTTTGGAGGTCCATTCAATGAGCCAGTTGGGTTCTATTCTTTCTTGCCACCAATAGGAGGATGTAATTGTGGGCGTTAACGAGGTTGATATAATAACCCAGGAATCCTTGAAAAGATACTTCGATATTCTAAGGAAGAAGGGTTATTATAATTACGCTGGTGTAAACAAGATACTTCTTCTCATAGCGATAAGAAGGTTGCTTAATAGCGATATGTCTGTGTTTATCAACGAGTGTGATAAAAGAACAATAGAAAGGGTGTTAAATAACTTGTACTGTTCTATATGTCCTATACCTACACCGCAATATCCTACTGGCACAGATGTTACGGTAATTGGTAACAACGATACTTATGATTAGTATTTAAATCTACTACAATCCTTGCGTAATACAACTCTTAGGAATATATTTGCGCAAGGATTTAAAATTTACAGATATGAGTACATATAGAGAAGTTATAAGTATGGTTCTCGATGAGCTTAAAGTAAACAGCGATGACAGCTACTTTAATGAAGACCATACTGCTTTCCTGATAGATAAATACAGGGACTTTCTCATAAGTCAAAAATATAAGAACGAACAAATCATACCGTCGGAGTTGTATCAGACTATATGTATTCCGATAGTTGAAGTTACTGGCGAGTTGTGCGACGGAGTGCATTACCTCAAAAGCAAGAAGCCAATACCTCCTACTATGGGAATCGGCGATGTGTTTGTCAATACATACGACTATATTCAGAACATCCACATAACATTTATTCCTATTCAAAGGATGAGATATGTAGGTGAGAATAAGTACACTAAGAATATTATATATTGTGCTATAGACCCAGAAAAATATCTTGTGTTCAAGTCTATGAATCCACAAGCATATTATCTGGAATTTGTAAGGATGACAGCTGTATTCCCAAATTCCATACAGGCGTATGATTTTAAGTGCGAAGATATATGCGATACTTACGATAAGGAGATTCCGATAGAAAGCGGAATGATTCCGCAGGTAATAGAGTTTATAGTTAAAGAGCTTACTGGTGCCGTATATAAGAAGGAAGATGTGACAAACAATGCTCAGGATGAATTGAAAACAGAGGCATAATGAAACAGAAACGTTTGATAACCAATTCATACATTCCAAGGGAAGCGTATAGGTATGAGAGGAAAAACAAATATCCTACGATAGGAGAAAGGGTGTCAGACCCGTTGTTTCTTTCAGTGATAAAAAATGTAAATCTCGTAATGGCTGATGAATTGCTGAAAGGCAATATAGTGAAGTTTCCTATGAGAATGGGAACGCTTCAAATAGGCGTAAGAGACAAGACTACATCGAAGAATAGGTTTGGACATTACGTTACAACTAAGTCGATAAACTGGAAGAAAACACGTGAATTATGGGGAAAAGAGCCAGACTTGAAAGAGAAAGGTGCTGTGGTATTTTCAGAGAACTCAGCCATACCAAAAGTCAAATTTGACACAAGCAATTCAAACTGCGCAAACCATACATTCTATCAGTTCAGAGTTACTCTTGACCTTATGCACAGAGCGCATACTCTTATAGACAGCGGAGAAAGCGGTTTAATATTTAAATGAAATGACGAGGGAAATAAGTTACGTAAAGATAAAAGAAATACTGAGCAGGATTACAAGACATCCGCTTCTTAAAGATACTACTCTTGAAGAGGTAGTTCAGTATGTCATTGACTTTATAGGCATCAACGGTATGCCAAGATTATACGAGGACAAGGAAGCTGTGGTAAAGATAAAGGATTATCGCGGCTTGCTTCCTTGTGATTACATAGCAATAAACCAAGTTAAAGATATGGAGTCTGGCGTTTGTATGAGGGCTATGTCGAGTACATTCATGCCAAGTGACAAGGAGTATCCTAAGTTCAGAGAGCGTGAGCTTTCGTTCAAAACACAAGGTAATGTCATATTCACCAGTATGAAAAATGGCGAAGCACTTATATCGTACAAGTCGATAAAGGTTGATGAAGACGGATACCCTATGCTTATAGACAATGCGAAGTATCTTACCGCTCTTGAACTGTTTATCAAAGACAAGAAGTTTTCTATATTGTTTGACCTTGGTAAGATTAACGCTACTGTAAGGAAAGATACACAGCAAGAATATGCTTGGGCCGCTGGAAGATTACACGCAGAGTTTGCTATACCGAGCGTATCTGAAATGGAAACTATTACGAGGATGTGGAGTACGCTTATGTTTAACAAGACGAGATTCGATAATGGTTTCAAGGATTTTAATAGGGAACATTTTAAACAGCATTAATTATGTTACAAAGACCACAAATAAAAGCTGCTAACTACGTGATAAGAGGTATGCAAATGGACTTGGCTGCGAGCAGGTTTTCTCCTGAGTTCGCTTTCAAGAATATGAATATGCGCATAACTCCTATCAAGAATAGCACTATGTCTTCACTCACGAATGAGAGAGGCACAGAGTATAATGTCATCAAAGGCATAGGCGGTGTTGAATATGAGAATATGCTGAGGAGATGGTATAATAAGATATGTCCATACGATATATACAAGGATTATTTCTATGAAGACACTGTAGAGGTTGATGAAGAAGGCATAGACTCTGGTGTGTTCTACGGCGATGAAGAAGAAGGTGATGAACCTGACGGAAACGTAGAAGGCGACATCATAGGTATTCCTATTGGTCAAGGACTTATAAATAATGAGCTTACCATATTTACCACAGAAGCAGAAGAGGAAATTGACTTCCCAGTAAATGAAGGCCCATACCCTGATTTCCCGATAAGTAAAAAGTATTGGTTGAATGAACTGACTGGTCTTAAGAATAACACAGACCGTATATATAAGTTATGGTTCAATGACAAGAAACTTCACGGTAAATTGCTTTATAAAGGTCATTTGGACTTTAGTTCTTCCAGTCCGATAGAAACTATCGTCTACTACGAAAACAGTAATATACGCAAAGTTTATTGGACTGACGGCATTAACCAACCAAGGTTCATAAATATTGCCGCTAAGGACGAGGAATTGGCAAGGTGGAACAACAAGTCGTTTGACTTTGTAATGTCGCTCAGATTGAATGAAATCGTCAAAATAGAGCAAAAGATGGATGGTGGTATGTTCCCTTCTGCTGCCGTTCAGTATGTATGTACGTATTTTAATCTGTTCGGTGTCGAGTCAAATATCTTCTACACTTCTCCGATATATTACACTACGTTTACAGATAGAGGAGTGTCGCCAGAGGAGAACACGGCGAACTCATTTAAAATAACAATCCAAAACCTTGACGTCAATTTTGACTATGTAAGAATATACTCAATAGTAAGAACAAGCATAGATAACGTTCCTACTGTGAAACTTGTATCTGAAATGCACTTGCCATTGAATAAAGTAAACGGTACATACCAAATTACTTATACAGATACAAATATAGGAGGGACAAATGTAGACCCTACAGAATTGTTTTATCTTGGTGGCGAGATAATAACAGCATATACTATGGCTCAAAAGGATAATACGCTATTCCTTGGAAATATAAAACAGAAGAGAATGAGCGTTCCGCAGGATATCAAGAAAGCCATCAGAATGTTTGCTATGAACGCAAGGTCGGAGGATGATGCAAGATACAAATCTGGTCAGACGTCTCCATATTTTTCAAGAGTATCATTCTTCACCGAAACACCAGACAAGGTAAAGGTTGGAGATAAGATATTCAAGATAGACGAGGCAAATGATTTGGTGTGCGACAAATGGGTCGGATGGGATGAGTTCTATAAAAATTACAATTACACCATAAGTAACGAAAGGTATTTTCAGCAAGGTGAGGTTTATAGGCTCGGATTACAATTCCAACATTATACTGGCAAATGGTCTGATGTTGTATGGATAGGAGATTACGAAAACAGAAAGGGCGTCAATGGTATAGAGATGTGTGTAAAGATTAGTATTCTTCGTGTTGTTCTCGGATATAAATGGTGTGGAGCGAAAGCAAAACTTAGATTCGACAATACTGGCAGAGGTGATGGCTCGGCAAATCTGTTTGTTATGAATATGATTAGTCTTGGATATAGAAAAGTTCGTCCAGTTGTAGTATATCCGTCTGTCAACGAGAGAGTCAATATTGCAGAAGGTGTTGCTTGTCCGACTATGTTTAATATACCAGATAGAGTAAATGGTGTGTGCGACAATATGGCATCTTATGTTTTCAGGCCCATTGTTAAAGAAGAAACCATAACTGGTCAGGTTAAGGAACACAGAAATATGTTCCCAGTCAAAGGAGAGTTTGAAGAAAAGGAAGTGTTTGCATCGTTTAAAAATAACGAATCCTCTTACTATAACACAGACGGCTCATTGTATTATGATGGCACTACTGACGAATTAAGACAAAAGAGCAACTACTATATTGACGGAAGTGTGATAACATTAAATTCTCCTGACATAGAATTTGATGACGACATGAAAAATATAGACTATACAAATATGCGTATTGATATGATAGGTAGAGTGCGAATTGCAAACACTTGTAACGACGAAGAGTTGCAGACATCTAATATAGCTGGAGCGTACTGGAAACCAATTAAAGTTGGTGACAAAATAGTAAGAGATGTATATTTCCCTACTGGCTATCACAAACAAAAGAAATGGACTTACGGCGGTGTTATACTGAATAGGTTCAGTTATGAAGATAACATAGAAGATGTTAGGATGGAATCAAATGATAATGGTTCGTACATAAATGAACGTGTATGGAACTTCTTGAAGAAACGATACTTTATGTATAAGACCTTCTTGTGGCAACAAACTGGTTCTATTAACAACAGCAATACAAGCACTGGCGAATCCTATTCGATATTGAAGCATAAGAAGAAATCATATTTCTCACTTGGAAGGACAGAGAGGTTTGGATATTCTGTATGGCATTGTAAGCCATCAGACATAAAGATATGGAACTCTGACCAGAATACTATAATCAAAGTCAACAACAAGATATACAAAGGTAACGAAGATAAACTTGTTGTACCTAATGAAAAGTATTCAAAGGAAGTGTCATATGCAGATGCTCTTTACGAGGAAGATGAGAAGAATACAATAAGGTCAGCTCGCGATAATTCCTGGAGAGATGTAGAAGAAAACTATTGGTGGTGCATAAGAGTATACGGACCAAAAGGATGGGTATCATATTATGACACTATGGTTATTACAGTATCGGGAATACGCAGAATAATAGCATTGTCCGTTCCAGATGAATTTAAAAATCCACAGAACGAACTGAAGCAGTCGTTTGACAATTATGCTTATTATGCAGAATTGTATGATACAATAGAATCTGGCAGAAGACCATTAACGCAGACTATTAAGTATGACTCCATTGACTCACATCATGTAGTTATATCTGCTTATAAAATGCTTACGTCATCAGTAAATGTTGCTACAATAAAAGAGTTGAACGATGAGTTTAGAGACGCTAACAGAGACATCAACTTCGATATGACAAATTCCATATATCGTAACAATCCGATAAGTATGAAGTTTAAGTCTTGTCCGCACTTCGTGATAGATTTGAATGAATCAGAAAGTAAAACATACGTAGCGTTGCCACAAGATAACAACTCATCTGATAGTAGTATCAGAATAGTTGGCGATGATACTTACAGGTACAAGTCTGGTTCTCCAACGAAAAAATATGGAGTTGGTACATACTTGAACTTGCTTAAAATAACCAGACCAATAGATACGGTAGTTAATAGGTTTGGAGGTACGAGCGATTATGCTTTATCTCAGAACAAGTTCATACCTTGCGGTAAAGCAGTTGATATATATGATTTCAAATACGACAATGAAGGCAAGATAGAAAGAGATAACGACGGAGAAGCATTACTCAAAGTAAAGGACGAAATCGAAATTGTCTGGGAAGAAGGTGATGTTATGATGATGAAATATGAATGTCTTAAGACATATCCATTTACACTCGAAGACGAGAACAGTCTTACTGAGCGTATTGTGTTTGACGTTGAGACAAGAGTTAACCTCGCTGGTAGATATGACAAGAATCAGTATCTTGATACGAACTTTACGTCACTACCTACGAATATGAATATACTCAACAACATATATCAGCAAACGAATAACTTCTTCCAATACAGCGTAGAAGATTACAATAAGTTCAACATATCTGAGTTCCCGAATACTTTGACTTGGACAAAGACAAAAATATCTGGTGAAACCATAGATAAGTGGACTAACATCACTATGGCTAACACAATGGATATAGATGGTGACAAAGGAAAGATAACTAAGCTGCTTAACTATAATGACAAATTGTTGTCGTTCCAAGATAAAGGTATATCACAGATATTATACAATGAGCAGATGCAGATGTCTACGACAGAAGGCGTACCTATTGAAATAGCAAACAACGGTAAGGTTAGTGGAAGAAGAGTAATATCTGAAACAGTAGGCTGCAACAACAAGTGGTCTATATGTGCAACACCAAATGCTTGCTACTTCGTAGACGACTACACAAAGAACATCTGGACTATAAATCAGAATGGTCTTGTAAGTTTGTCAGACCAGTTTGGATTCCATTCGTGGATTAACAACGAATCAAGGACACTTAATCCGTGGGAGCCGCTTAAATTCAATAACGTTGTAACGTATTATGACCCGAAGAATAAAGACGTTTTGTTCCTTACAAAGTATGAATGTCTTTCTTACTCCGAGTACATAAATCAGTTTACCTCGTTCTATACATATGAATATTCTCCGTATTTTAGCCCCCTGGAAGACAGGGCATTATTCCTCAATAGCTATAACAGCGATGAGAAGAAATACACGAGAACGTACAAAGTGTGGATGCAGCACGAAGGTGATTACAATATATTCTTCGGTGAATACAAGCCGTTCTATACTGTAATCGTTGCTAATCCAGAGGAACAGTTGGATAAGGTGTTCAACAACTTTGAGTTCAGGTCTGACACTTGGAGAAAGACAACTGATGAGGAAAGACAAAATGGCTTGCCACCTTGGGTATTACTCGAAGATACATTTGATACATTCTCTATTTGGAATGAGTACCAAAGGAAACGCGAGCATATGTTGTACCATCAAGGTATGCCGTCTAATCTGAAGAAGAAGTTTAGAGTTTGGAGATATGAGATACCAAGAGACAATAGACATTTCATTGACAGAATAAGAAACACTTGGGCATACATCAAACTCGAAATGGACCAATATAATACTAACAAAACGATACTGCACGATATGGCAGTTTATTATTATGGATAATATTATGGCAAAGAAAAGAATACAAAGTCCTGCAAACATATTTGTTGCAGGAGGCGTAGCGGACAAAGTAAATCTATTTTGGGATGGCGGTCCAGCTTTAAATAGTATAGGCGTCGACAATAGTGGAACAATAGATAGGTCTTTGTCGGGCGGTGGCAATGGTAATAGTTCATCGACTTGGCAGTACAATCCTAATGGTGGCTATACTGATACAGCTGGTACATTGATGACTGGTCTGCAAACACAGACTGGTAAAAATAGATGGAATGGGAAAACATCTGGTTATGGTAGTGGTCTAAATACAGACACTCTTATAACTGGAGGCACAGAAGCTATCAGCTCATTTATGAGCAACTATGTTCCTAACTCAAAGAACGAACAGGATAAGAACAAGTTTGCAGGGATGGCTGGCGATGCAGCAATGTCAGCAGGCAACCAGTATAAGTATAATTCAAATACAACAACTGGTCTTTTAAATCAGATAAACAATGGTGGAGCGCAAACAAGCTCCATAACTGATACAAATATTGACTGGAAAACATATCGTCCATCCAAGGCACAACAGTTGGCTAATGTAGGCAAGGCAACAGCTTCTGGTGCTGCAATTGGTACAAGCATTATGCCAGGTTGGGGTACTGTGATTGGTGCTGGAGTTGGCTTGTTAGCATCAACATTTGGCTCTTGGTTCGGTAGAAATAAAGCAAAGAAAGAAGCGAGGAGAAGAGAGCAAGAAGCGCAGAGGGTTGCTGCACTTCAAGCACATTCAAATGCAGCTAATATTGCATCGAATCAATATGCTATAAACAATGCTGTTGCAAACCAGCAGGCATACGCGAACAATTATATGCTTGCAAACTATCACGCTTTCGGTGGTCCGATAGACCCTCCCAAAGAGAGTGAGGAGGCGTCTACTACTGCGGTGAATAACATAAGACCCGATTTGGACTCTACGTTTATAAGAAATGATAGGATTAATAGCATTATAGAAAAAGACAAGAAGACAATAGACCAGATGTCTATGGATGAAGTAAGAACGAAAGCTAATCAAATGATTGACGCTTATAGCAATCCAAATAGATTCAGAGATGACGTTTCTATGGAAAGCTACCTCGCTCCAAATCAAAAGGCATTTGGCGGAATGTTTGATTTATCTCCTGCTACTTATGATATGTTCAACACGCAGATGAATGTATCAAGAGCCAATACAATAGACAAGGTTAAAATGAATGACGGCTTAAATTTGAATAAATATGATTTCGGCGGTCAAGCACAGACTTTAATGTCGTACAATCCTGATGTTACAGAAATAAATGCTGGCGGTACACACGAACAGAATCCAAACCAAGGAGTACAAGTTGGAGTTGACAAAAGAGGTATTCCAAATATGGTAGAAGAAGGCGAAGTAATCTGGAAGCGTCCAAGCAATTCACTCATAGGTAAGAATATGTTTGCGGAAGGCGGAGGAACAGATGCTGAGTATGTATTTACTAATAGATGGAATCCTACACAAGAACTCCTTAGAGAAGTTGGTATTGCTAAGAAGAAGACCGACAACAAGAAGGATAAAGTTCCGACAGATTCTTATGCAGACGTTGCAAAAGACATAAACAAGGCAGCGAAAGAAAGACCTAATGACCCAATCGCAAGGAATACAATTAACAAGAATCTTGAAAGACTTGCACAGGCTCAAGAGAAAGAGAGAGCTATGAGAGAGATGCAAGCTCTTGCTCAAGAACAAGAAGCACGTAGGAACATGGCTCTTGGAATGGGAAGTATGATGGGTCAAGGTATGAATCCGTCTGATAATATGGTATCTGAACGTCAGCATAATCAACCGAATGAAGACCAGTCGTTGAGTGAATACAACAGAAGCGGAAGTCCGATGCTTATGGCTTATGGCGGTCCAGCAAATATCCACGCAACTAATCCGTGGCTTGAAAACTATCTGAAGAATAATCCTTATGGTAATACAAGTTATAACCAGCAGGTGATGGATAGAGTTGCTCCAGTTCCTCAGTTTAAGAGTCCAGTAACACAAGACCCTCCATTTGGTAATGACGGATTGATAAAGTGGACTTCTCCAGATGGAAGCACTGTTATATTTGACGGTGGCGGAGCAAGCCACTCAAGTAGCACAAGTCAAAGAATGAAGTCTGGTAAGTTCATACCGACTGATGGTACTTTCTTCACATACAAAGAACCAGAAGAAAGAATGGATGGTGTTGTTGAACAGGCTCCTCCAGATAGGCCGCACGAGTTCAATATGACAAGCGGAGATATGCCAACTGAACTACCGCCTTTTGAGCCGAATCTCAAGAACACTACATTTCTTAGGTACGCTCCAGTTTGGGGTTCATTGTTTAATGTAGGTATGGATATTGCAGGAAAGAACTCACCTGATTATAGATATGTTAATCAGATTGGCGCGGAAGCTAATAAGGGTTCATTTGTTCCAGTTGCTTCAAATCCAGTAGGAGATTATCTTGCTTACAATCCGTTCGATAGGAACTATATGACAAACAAGTTGAACGCTCAGGCTAATGCTACAAATAGAGCGATAGAGAACGCGTCTGGCGGTCAAAGAAATAACTATCTTGCTAACTTGATTGCTGCAAACTATGGTTCTCAGATAGCACTTGGTGATGCTCAAAGGAAAGCAGACGAAATGAATTTGGCTCAGCGTCAATCCACTACATCGTTCAACAGAGATACAAATAAGTTTAACTCTGAAGAAGACCTCAAGGCTCAGATGGCTAACCAGCAAGCACTCGCTTCTCTTAGACAGTTTAAACTTGCAGGGCTTGGCGAGGCGGCTAAACTTAAGTATCAAATGGATATGGATGATTTGTCAAGAAGACACGCTAATTTCACTTCACTGTTCAATAACCTTGGAGAAGTCGGAAGGGATGCGCTTAACTACAATATGGTTATGTCAAACCCGTCATTGCTGTACTATATGAACAAAGATGGCAGCATCGACTACAAAGGATTGCTTGCTCAAACCCAAAAGGAAGAGCAAGAAAGAAGGAACAAGAAAGGAAAGAAAAAGGAAGCTAATGCTTGATAAATTATTTTACTCTATTGTACTGTGAATTTTATTAGATAAATTTGCAGCGAACAATCAGATGTCTTAGATTGTTTAAAACATTGTATATGGCTTGTTTTAGGCGATTTAAGACATCTGTCTTTATAAGACGATAAAACTATTTAAACATAAAATATAATGGCTTATAGTTGGGAAATTGGGTCGAATCCGACATTTAGAGCTTTGTCTTACGATGAATGGGCGAAGCCGTTAAGAGAAGCGACCGAGTATCACAGAGATATAGAACAGCAATATGCAGACCTCGACGCCCAGGCTTCTGCTTGGGAAAAGCTCGCAAATGATGTAGAGGGTGTTGATTCACAATCGTATCAGACCTATAGCAAATACTCAAATGACTTAAGGAAGATGGCAGATGATTTTGCTAAGTATGGTCTTAGGTATAGTTCGCATAAAGGTATGCTTGATATGCGTTCAAGGTACGCAAGAGAGATACTACCTATTTCTGAGGCTTGGGACAAGAGAGAAAGATTGCACGAGATGTATCAGAAGAATCTTATCGAACATCCAGAGTTATTGCAACTCAGAGACCCAGGTAAAGAAAGCATAGACGAGTTCGTTAGGAATCCTAACTGGACTTACGAATCAGTAAATATGAATCAGTTGTATCAGAAGGTACAAGGAGAAGCTGCTGCTTATGCAAAGCAAATCATATCTGACCTTGACAATATCTCGAAGGTAAAGAAAGTTACTGGCAAGTCTGGCGATGAAGTTGTAGAAGAGATGATACATAATGGAACTCTTACAGAGAGTGCAAGCAAATGGTATTTACAATACTTTACAAAAAAGGGCTTTAGCGTAGACGAAGCTATCGCAAGTGCAAACAATGGTACGCTGAGTTCTATAATAGAGTCTGCCGTGCTTGCTTCTAACATAAACAATATGAACCACGGATATTCATATAGCACAGACGAGGAAAGAGATGCACTTATGAAGGCGAATGTAGGAAGACTTACCAATTATCTTAGAGGTGCTACATTGTCTTCTGTTGGTGATGAGACTATGCAACTTGTTGAGAATAAACAGGAGCTTATGGATTGGCAGGCCGCTCAGAAAGAAGCTGATAGAAATGCAACGATTAGAGCTGCAAGGATTAACGCATCTGCAAAGGGCGGCGGCGGAAAGACAACTAACGAAAAGACTGGTACAACGTGGACTCCGAAATCAAATGATGCTGTATCAAGTACGAAATTCAATAGCAAGCACGACTTTGCAAAAGCTGCGACTGGTATATACAAATATCTTAACAACGACCAGAAGTCGCTTGTAAAATCTATGAATAAGAGCGATTTTAAGGAGTTTGTAAATAATGTCCTTAAAGAAATGGGCGTAGAAGAAGGCAGTATTCCTGGAGTAGACTTCAATGACAAGACTACAGCTAATGACATCATTAGAATTGTAGGGAACGCACTGGAAGACCGAGTAAAAGAAAGAAATAATCTCGCAGATAGTTTCAAGAGGGTAAAAGACGAAATGATAGCTGCTGGCATTTCAGAAGAAGCGGCAGAGAGTTATAAACTTCCTGAAGAAGCGATAGATTATTCGGCAAAAGATAAAGCGGTTTATGCGTATAGATATTGGAAGAACCAGTACGATTCAAGGTTTGGTGAAACAAATAATAAGAAGTCAGATAATAAGTTCGCTAAAGGATATAAAACTATGATAGACGATTATCTGCAAAACTATACATACGGAAGTGATGAATATGCTGGAGCTTCGGAAGATGAAATTAATAACTACGTATTCGATGCTGCCGAAGGCAACAGAGGAAGGTCTATGGTTTCGATGGCATCAGCAAGCGGAATGCAACCTTTAAGTATTGCGGCAAGAACGCAGACTGCCGCTCAGTATGCTTCTGACGCAGATAGAAACAAGACTGTTAAAGTCAAGAACGCAGAAGGAAAGGAAGAGGAGTTTACAAAGGGACAGATTCAAGATATGTTGAAGGACGATAGCAATTATGAAGTAACGCAGTCTGTTACTATGAACAGAAATGGATTTGCTCCTACATTTACAATACAAGCTAAAGGCAATGGTACTATAAGCGGAGTAAAAGGTTCTACCAAAAATATTACCATAAGTGTTCCTGCGGATTCATTCTATATGCAAAAAGAAATTAATGACTTGAGAGGACTTGGAAATAATCAGGTTCCTATTCACTTGAATTACAAGTCAAGGAGTGGAGAGTACGAGATTGCTGACATTCAAAGTGGTATGATTGACATATTGACAGATGTACAAAGTGGTGGAAGACTCAGTAAGGACCAGCAAGCGTTTGTCAATACACTCGTAAGCAATGGAATACTTATGAAAGCAGAAGGTACTAAGAAAGAGCAGTACGACGACTACAAGTCTCAGATGTACAATATGCTTTATAACAATATAACCGAATACACAGGTTTAATATCAAGAGGTCAAGCACTCGCTGGCGCAACATCTACATCGTGGGATTATCAGAATTACGATGAAATTGCAAGCGCAAGATACGGACAGAATATGTAAAACAACATCAAAACATTAGCAAATGGGAGAAGATGAAATAAGAGACCCAGCGGAAGAAGGCGTTGAAGGTCTCAAAGGCATAGATAAGGAACTGTATGCAACGAGTAGTGCGTACAGGGAAAACATTGCATCTGGCGCAAAATATTCAGATGAAACTCACGCATTTTACAATGGTAAGGCAAGAAGGGTTCCTGATGAAATAGAATACAGGACATTCGCTGATAACCCATTTCAAGAGATGGGTCAGTTGTATGGGCTTGGCCAGAGCAAGTACGATGAAGAGATTACAAATGTTAGTCAGTTGCAAGACCTTGAAGACTCACGTGCAGAACTTCAGTCTACTTGGGCTAAGTGGGGTGCTGGTATCGCAAAGATGGGTGCACTTGCAGGAACGACAATTCTTGATAACACAATAGGTATGGTATGGGGTCTCGGTGATGCTGTTGTTCACGGAGACCTTAACCGCTTCTACAATAATTCGTTCTCTAATTGGCTTAGGGAATTTGAATCTGATATGGAAAAAGCTATGCCAAATTATCGTACAGCTGAAGAAAGAAATAGAGCGTGGTACGAGAATCTCGGCACTGCAAACTTCTGGGCTGACACTATACTTAAAAACGCTGGCTTTACGATAGGTACAGCTGTTGCTGCTGCTGCAACTACAGCATTGACTGGTGGTGTAGGTGGTGGAGCGTTGCTTTCAAAGGGATTCGGAAAGCTCGCGCAGTTATTCGGTAAGGGTGTCAACGCAACAAGGAATTATCAGACTGGCGCAAAGGTCGGTATGGATATATGGTATTCGATAGGTGAAGCTCACTCTGTCGCTTCTGCAAATTACAACGATTGGATTAAAGAAGCAAAGGACGAACATCATAAAACAAAGAACGATTCATACAAAGACCTTGATGCTTGGTATGCTGAAGAGCTTAGAAAGATAGAAGAAACTCCTGAACCAAAAGAAGGAGAAACTCCTGATGGTCAGCAGGCAATAGCAATATCTAAAGAATATAGACGTCAACAGCTTGAAGACCAATATAACGCTCGTTTTAACGCGATTAACGAAGAATACGACAAGAACATAGACAAGAGTAAGGAATGGGCAAGAAAAGCCGCAAATGCCGACTTTTTGCTTGAATCAGCGTTCCTTATGTCAACCAATCTCCCTGGTACTCTCAGAGGATATAAGACTTCTATGCTTGATGCAGAGAAGAATGTATCTGTAAGAAATGCGAGAAGAGCATCAAGGCTTGCAGAGGAAGAGGCAGAACTTAGAAGGGCAGGAAGAATTGATGAGGCAAACGCTTTGAGACAAAAGCACAAAGGGAATTATTATAAAGGAGAAAACTTTTTTACATATCACGGAAAGGAAATGCTTTCCGAAGGTGTACTCGAAGAAGGTGGTCAGGGCGTAATCGACGACACGGTTAAGGATTGGTACGAAAAAGGATACGACGAAGATGAAAGAAAACATTTTGCAGATGTAGTGAAACTTACATTTGACAATATGGTGAAGACGTATGGCGGCGCAGAAGGCTTGCAAGAAGTCTTTGCTGGTGCTGCTACGGCCATAACTGGTGTAACCTTGCCACATAGAGTAAGACAAGAAGATGGTTCTTACAAATGGAAGATTTTTCAGGGCGGTTTGTTTGATAGTGACGCAAGGGAAGATATAAAGAACTCGCAGGAAACTGCAAAGAAACTTAACGAAACAATCAAGAGAATACAAGGAGATAAGGGTGGTCCAGCTTCTTATATGATAAGGAACGCTACACTCGAATCATTGAAAGCCACAGCTGTTGAACAAGGCGATATTGCAAAGTATAAGAACGCCGAGTTTGAACAGATGTGCAATGACATATTCTATTACAAGACAGCTGGAAGACTTGACGATTTGAAAGCTCTTGTTGGTAATCCGAAGGCTGAGGTTACAAGAGAAGAAGTAGAAAACCTTGCTGCAATGACCGACGAGAAAGATGCTAATGGCGGCTTCATAACAAACTGTATGAGGTTGAGAGATTCATCTGGCAATTCAAAGATAATGTCTGATGACGAGTTCAAGCAAGAAGCCGACAAAATCAAAAAGCACAGACAAGAAGTATGGGATACGATAGACAAGATTAGTGATGCAATGGATGAAATTGAAATCCAGTCTAACGGTATGTTTAATACCGAGCAGATTAAGACGCTTGCTTGGCTTAAAGTATTCCCACAGAATCTTACAGACCGAGTAAAGAATATGGATAAAGACATTAAAGGCAATGATGTCTTTGATGTCATAACCAAAGAACTTGAAAGGAGAAGAGATGAAGCAAAGAAATATTACGATATAAAGACAAACGAAAAAGGAGAAGAGGTTTGGGAGAAGAAAAAGGGATTGACCGCAAAGGAATCACAACGCCTTGAGGCTAATAACTGGAACTTCCAAAACATAAAAAATTTGTGGAACCTGTTAAATAAATCTGCCTTGAAACAATATAAAGACGGTGACAGAGGTAACGTAATAGACGTTATAGACTGGGGACACAAGACTATGAACCTTACTTCTGACGGAGATATTAAAGAGGCTTCTCTTGGTCAGATGCTCAAAGACTTCCTTACTCAGAATGTAAATAATGAACAGATAGATGCAGACGAAGCAAACAAACTCCTTAGAAGCATCAATGATTCTATTGCTGCGAACTACTACATTAATAAGTATAGGAAGCAGTATAACGAATATATGAAGGACGAAAAAGGCAAACTCAAGTTGCGTGCAGCTTGCGAAGCGATAGAAGCAAATGTAGCCAAGCAAGATTTTAATGAAGCGAAGAAGAATATGATTAGTGCCATTCGCAGCATTAATAAAGAGTATGCAAAGAGATTGCGTGGTATCAAAACTAACAATGGACAGGAGGCAGAGAAGTTTGCAATCATAAACGAATATGAGGGTAAGATAAGCAACTTGTGGAACAGATACTCTGCGTATGGCGATGAGTTTAATCAAAGACTTATGGATAGCCTTGAAAGCGCAGATATGAAAGATGTAAGCGACTTTATAAAGAGTAGAAGAGCTGCAAGTAATTCGAGTGCTATGACAAGAATGTTGCTTGGTAGAAACAAGAGTATGTCTTCGCTCGAGAAAAAACTTGCAACAGCTTTGTTTTCGAGGGATGTATCGTTTTCTTTGCAAGACACTGGCAAGGAAGAGGATGACAGTCTTGGACTGGAATACAATTTCAACAACACAGAACAATTCAGTGCGTCAAACACGTTTAAACAGCTGACCAAGGATAGAGGCATTATGTCTGGCGTCGGCTCTGATGGTGCTTATGGTTCTAATGAAAAAGGTGAGGCGATAGACTATTTGTTCGGAGAACTCAACAGTGAAGAACAGAAAGAACTTAATGACTTTATAAACAAGAACAGGTATTACTTGCTTGGTAAAGTTTCTGACAGTTTGAAGATGATAGACGAATACGGCAACGTTGAACTCACTGATGAAGGAGACTACGAACTTGTAGAACAAGCGAAGAGGATAATGCTTTCTCTTGCAATATCTCGTTATCAGAATACAGTAAACAGACTTAACGAGGTATATAAGAACAATAATAAGTGGTCAACCATATCAGCAGACGAGCATACTATAAAAGAGTTGTCAGAAGAGATAGGACTCGCCAAGATATGGAAACATACCGAGAGAGAGAGCAATGCTGACGATGTTAGTACACCAGAAAGCTGGAACGTTCCATTTGATATAAACAGACAGCAAAAGAGAGAGGGCGATGAAAACAATGTAACATCTATAACGAGTGATTCGATAGAAAGAGGAGTCACCATAGCGAATGAAGTTGCGGAAATGATTAGCAACATAATCAACGGCATACAGGAGTCTGGTGGATTAGAGAATATGATAGACACCAACGTTCTCGATGCTGTTATGATTATGGATTCGGTAATGAATACCGATGAAGTTATGAGTATAATTAAGGAAGGCAAGTTTACTTCGCGTGATGATTTCAAGAAAAAGGAGTTCTTTGATAGGCTCCTTAAAACGCAATCGTTCGCTCTTACTGATACAAGCTCTAACCCGTTGTATGACCTTGTAAAGATACTTAGCGAAAGCGTATATAACTCGCAAGAAAGAAGCGATAGGGCTGATATTATTGCAAACATCATAACTGGAATAAGGACTATTAATTCATACAGGGAACAACTTGCTGGCTCTGTGATAACAGAAGAAAGTAATTCTATTCTCGACGAGGATGTTTCAAGCAACAAGACAAGCACATCTACATTGCAAGAGTACATCAGAGAGAATCTCGAAGAGTCGATAAGCAATGCAGACAATCTTACGAAGCAGATGATAAAGAATCCTCTTACGCAAGAGGAGGTTCGTATCGCAGCTATAAAGAACCTTGAAAATGGAAATGGTTACACCATAGGAGTTGCTGACGCAGCAAACAAGCAATTGTCTACAAAGAAGATTAACGCAGTTCAAAACGCTAATAATCTTGTAAGCAACCAAAGAGTTGTAACTGAGGATGATGTACAGAGCAACGAAAGCGACATTAAGAATGACAACGCGGACGTAGAAGCCATAAACAAATCTAACTCTGTTAAGGCAGAAGAGGAAGCGAAACTTGAAGAGATTGCAAGGAATCAGACTACTACGCTTTTGCCACAGACACCACAATATAGTATAAAGGCATTGATGGACAATGCCTATGTAAGGCTTGCCGACCATATGGATATGGAGGATGAGAATCAAAGAGTTGACCCGCACGAAACCGAGGACTTCCTCGATAAGCACGGAGCCTTTAATTTCTTGAACTCTGGCGGTCTTGCAGACTGGATGGCGGATACAAAGAATCCGTATCACGGTCAGGTATATGCTATGTGTGATGAGGATTTCAACGGTGGTATAGCTCCAGAAAATTCAAACGATTCTTCTGGTGTATCTGAGAAGGGTATTGACTATACGATTGAAGACGGCAATGGTAATGGAATACCTTGCTATTACTTGTATGAGGGGAAGAACTTTGTTCAGCACGTTTCTCCAAGCGGAAATGTATATTACACTTTGGCTGATAAGGAGGGCAGCACCCTTGGCAACAGATTGAAGAAATCTGATGGTAAGAATGTTAAACTGAAAGACGCGAAAGAAGTTGATTGCGTTGATACCAAAGGAAACAAGATTTCTGGAATCAGCGGAAGAGACATAATGAAGACTTTCAGGAAGACTTCGCAGCCATCGTTCTTCTATGCTATAAGGAAGGCAAGTGGTGAGTTCCAAGTTATAGGTATGATACCTAAACTTAGTAAGTCTATTCTCAAGAACAAAGCAAACAGTAAATTCCTTATCGCTGGCATACCGCTGCAAAATGTGCTTGAAATAGTTTCTGATAGATATGATAATTTAAGGGCAGGTGAGACACACGATGTGCCTTGGCAAATCACAAAGAACGCACAGAATTATCATACTACTAACGCTAATAGCAAGAAGGGTGACAGGAAGATTTTTGGATACGATAATCTGCTTGAAGGATACCAGGCGGAAGCATATATGTATTATAGCAATCTTTCTAAGAAAGAACAGGAAGAGAAGGATATAAGTGTTCGTAAATACGAAGAAGATGGCAAGAAGTATGTGGAAGTAACAGCCACAAACGAAGAAGGCAAGAAGGAAGTGTATGTTTACGAACAGAAGGATATGCTTGATGATGACGGAAAGAAAATCGAATCTGCCGACGCCAAACCATACAATATATTCTTTGGAGACCCGAAACTTACTGACATTAAGAGACATCAGGATAGGAAATTAGCACGAGGAATAAGCAATGACCCTCAGAAAATAGAAGAGGAGAACAATGCGAGAAGAAAGATGTTTGGAGTTATTAGGGACATCCTTAGTAAAAGATTCCTTAAAGCCGAGGAAGGCAAACTTGATAACGACAGTTACATCGAGAATACAGCGGAGTTCACAGACAAGGACGGTAAGAAACAGATTGGCGTTTCAAGAAGATACTACAAACTCGAAGGTTACGAAATAGCTGGAGTTCACGCTGGAACATACAAAACTTCTGGTGGTGAGAAAAGAAAAGTATCTGAGTTGAAAGGCACTCTTACTGATAGGTCTGGTAATAAGATAGAAGCCTCTTTTGAAGATATGCTTAATGCAGGTAAGGTAAGCATAGCAGTTGTAGCTGAAAATAAAGAGAAGGAGAAGACAATGTTTTTTGCTGGTGGACAGACAAGAAACATCAATGGTTCAAGTCTTTATAAAGGTGCAGTTGTTATGGAGGTTGCCAACTCGGCAGGAGGTACAGATACAATACCTTTGACTATTGCTAAGTACAGCAAAAACGAGTTTGGTAATGACCAGCACATTAATGAGATTCTTCAAAGAGCGGCTGTAGAGCTTAGAAAGGCAGTAGAAGAAGGAGCAAATCTTGACGATAAGAGCAAGGACAATGTATTGTTCAAGGCTTGGAGTATCGTCAATGAGGCAATCTATTTCCCGATTGGTAAAGATGTTCACACTGGATATAATGAAGGATTCAGCGAAACAAGCAAATTCAGAATAAACTATGATGGTGCTGGAAACGTTACTATTTCCTTCGGAGAAGAACAATATGCTATAAACGTAAAGGATTCTGACGAAAGAACATTGTCTGAATTGAAAGACTGCATAGAGGCTGCAAATAGACCTATTAATGTACAGATGAGTATATTCAAAGGCAAGGACAGAAGTGCCATTGCCGATGTTGTTAATAGAGGATATTTGAAGACATCTCTTGAAAGTCTTAATCCAGTCAATACATATTTTGAGTTTGGCTCTAAGTCAAGAGATAAGAGCGCAGCTGCCGAAGAAAAGAACAGAAAGATTTTCAAACAGAAAGTTTCTGAATTAAAGTCTTCGATAAACAGTTTGAGCAATGCAGTACAGTTGACAGACAAAGATTTCGTACCTCTTAACATTGGTGGAAATACAATGAAAGTTGCAACCGTATTCAGAAACGGAGAGCATCTTATTGTTGATGAGAATATGAATGTATTGTCCAATGAACAGATAAGAAATCTTGTTACAACGATAGGAACATCTGAAATCAAAGACGGTAAGGTAAGCAAGGTAAAAATACGCTTATGGTTTATGATTTCGAGGATTTCAAAGGCTTTAAGCAACGGGGCGGTCAACTCATTCGGAACAAAGAATAAGGAGACAAAAACGCCCGAAATTGGCGATAGAGGCATATTTAGGATAGCGACAACCGCAGCACCTGGAAGTAGATATGTTTGCTTTGATAGTTATACTGGAACTATCGTTTCCGAGGAGGAAATGAAAGAAAGGATAGCTGACAGAGCAAAGGAAGATGGTGAGCAACAGCCAGCTGAAGTTGATACGCAAGTACCAGAAAAGCCTGTTGAAGTTGCAGAGCCTAAACCTGAAGAACAGGCTGTACCTATCGAGCATAATGCAGAGCCTGGCGAACAGCATCAGACAACAGATACTGTTGACGGTGGAGAGCAAAAGGGAGAAGAAACCACTCCTACTCAGCAGGAACAAAATTTAGACGAAACAGATAAAAATCGTGACTATATGTTCAACGATGAGGAAGATGAAGAAGAAGAAGGAGTAGTAGTAGAAGAGGAAGGAAATGATGGGGAAACGATGAGAGAAGAAACTGACGAGTACGAGGAAGCCGACATAGACGACGAAGTAAAATGGCTTGGTAAAGTATTACCTCAGTTTACTCTCGGTGAAAGAGTCTTTGTTGTTGACCACATAGATGTCGCTGGTAAGAAAGGTGCTAAGGCTTGGGGTATGCTCAAAGACAACTGCATCTATCTCGCGAACAATATGAGTAGAGGTACCGCATATCACGAAGCCTACCACGCCGTATCACTTCTTATGCTTTCAAACGAAGAGAGAGAAAGTATGTATGACGAAGTGAGAAAGATGAATGGCAATGTGAACTGGAGTAATAAGGACTGCGAAGAAGAGCTTGCAGAGATGTTTAGGAAGTACGTTCAAGCAAGGGAACTTGGCAATACACAAGGTCTTGGCAGGATACTTGCTTGGTTCAAGAGCTTGTTCCAGAAACTGAGACTTATGTCTAAGTATCCAAGTGTAGCGAACAAACTGTTCGATAAGATTAACAGTGGTAAATTTGCCAATGCAAGAGAGAACAGCAAGGTAAATAACTTTAACAAGGATGCCATAGACAAGTCAAAAGTAGATGTTGTTGAGCAGGATAAACCTTGGAAGAATAATCCAAATAAGTCTAACAAAACAATAAGACTCTATCTTAAAGACCAACACGACAAAGGTTATTTCGAGGTTGTTAAAGATGAGGAATACGGGTATTTTAGCGTACACTTCAAGACTGCAACAGACAATACGGCAGCAAGCGAGTTTAACGCAGAGAATACTTCGGTATCCACAAAAGAGGAAAGAGCGATATTGTTTGAACAGATGCTTAACGCAATACCAGACGGTGCGAAATTTTCTACTTGGGGTACGTTATCACCGAGTGGCGAAAGGGCTGTCAAAAAGTTAGGCAGAATGGCTGGCAACAATATAGTTGGTTATAGAGATGTTGAATACAAAAAGAATGGAGGCAAATTCAAGTTGCCGATATATCAAAAAGGTAATTCTGAACAGTATAGAGAAACGCCGCAGAATATAGATTCCGTGGTAGACTCTTACAATAACAGCGATGCCAGAAGCAACGGTTCTATGGCAGATTATATCTCATATATAGAAGACAAGACAAATGGCAGCACAACCAAAGGCGTAGCTTATGCAACAGACTATGTAGATAACAATGGCAGGACTATTGTTATACAAACAAATGATAGTGCATTTTCTGGGAATATGAACTCTATGGTAATGGGTGATATATGCAGAGAAATCGGTGTAGATACATCAGTTGACATAGATGGAGTTCGATACGATAGAAAGTGCAAGCCTTGTATAGTAAACTCCTCAGAACAGGCAGTTAGAATGGGTGGTAAGTACAATGGTGTAACATACATTATAACTGGTTCTAAGCCACAAATCTTAGGTTCAGAGAAGGACGTTAATACATTTTCTGAGTATGTAAAGTCAAAGAACAAGGAATCGTCAAGGTCTGCTTATGACAAGAATCCGTCAGGATTTGCAGATAGAGGTATAAGTCGAGACGACTTTGACAAAATGCCCGATATTGTCAAGGATAAGTTGGGCGAATGTGTTTAATGGCTTAAGCATTGTCTGACAGTATGGGCGTCCTTTGACTACAATGTAGTTAGGGGACGTCCAATGTCTTTTACTTGATTTTGAACGAAAATGTGTGTATAATAACCATAATCTCAAAAAACATTTTGAACTAAAATGCTTTTTGTTGTTTTGATGACTTATATACATTTAAATAAGGCTTTTTCCGAACTCGTGCGTGCAAACGCGACCGAGTAACGGCGGCGTTGGCTTGTGTGACGTCGCCGTTTTTAAGATACGGGTTGCATATTATCATTGATTCAGGCAACGGAATAATAGAATCGATGCAAGGCTACATAGCATTGTGGCTCGGTCGTTGAGTACAACACTGTCACAAAATGCAGGATGGGGAGTTTTCCTATAAATCTTGTTGTGGCTGGTTTTAAGCTCTGGGCATAGGGGCTATCGGTATGCCTCGGTGGTGCGATATGAACCTGGCTTCAATCTCGACCAAGTTTCAAGTGATGCGTCGTTTGAACTAAACAGGTTGTAATTTTTTGTGCTTTTAGACTAAAAAGTACACGAGCCGTCCAGCGACAGTGCGACCTCCGCTTTTGAGATTGAGCGACACCAATCTCCGTCTGATGTAGCGAGAAGTACATCGTCCAGTAGTTTACCAAAAACACCCGATGACGATTGGGAGACCTGATGGTGGTACATCAGCTGGATACGAAATTCGTTACTATGCCTTTGGCGAAGGCATAAAACTCGGCTGCCATCACAAATGTTTCCACTGTCCCTTTCAAAAGTGTTTTTGATTGTTACTTTGGGAATAGATGGTATGCAAGATGTTAGTTCGGCGTCAGAGATGTAGATAACTTATTATCTGCTGTACGGAAATGTACACGGTGGCTCCGTAAAGCTGTTCATTGGACCTATCACGGAAGCGTGAAAGGCAATAAATGAAAGTAGTAAGTAGGCGTAGCTCAGCGGTAGGAGCATCCGCTTTATGCGGTACGTCGCGGGTTCGATTCCCGTCGCCAAATTATTTACTATTAGTATGTTTATTGCTCGTACCGTGGAAATGATGAGAGAAGATGTTCTCAGAAGAACTTAGTGCGCAAGGCGAGAGTATATGCAAGGATATTTAGGAATAGATGTGCCTCAATCACCGTTTGGTCGTAAAGGTGTCTGCGGACGCTGAGTAGAACAACTTAGTTCGCAACGGGTGACAGTAACGTTGAAATGTGGTATTAATTGTGAAAACCATCACGAATTATAATGTGACTGTGGTTACATTATAAAAAACAGACATATTGTTGCGAATTGAACTAAATATTTAAGTGTGTATCAGGGCTGGTTTGATTCCAGTGTAAGTAAATTCTGCGGATTGGTGTAGTCGGCACATCACCCTTGGGTGAAGGCGTAAACTCGGCGTTTACATCCGTACAAAAAAAAAGAACACCTCATTAGGCGAAGAGCCTGATATTGTCGACACTGCCATGGAACCTCGGTACCAAAGGTTTGAAAATATCCGAGATGTCGATAGCAAAGTGTTCTTTTTGACATTGTTCCACTCCGACTCAAATTCGCGCTATGTGGTGTCGGGTGCGCGATAGTGGAACGGCGGTTTTGAGCCAAGGGTTTCCGTATACAAAACTCTGGTGATGCCAATGGACTATGCAACTATTGGAACAACATCTTATTGCATACGTTTTCGTAGAACGTAAAGACGACGCAAGTTGCTGTTTATGCGAAAGTTAAACGCCCACAGAAAGGGAAATAATTGGGTTAGGATAAGAACCATAAAATCCAAACGTGTCAGCGCATACGATAGGAATGTGCGCATTAGGTCGGGACGTAGCTCAGAAAGTGTACTTGCACATTGGTAGAGCGTCTATTGAAGAGGACAGCAAATTCTTGACATTAGAAGGTCGGTAGTTAAAATCTACCCGTCCCGATTATTTTGAATATCCTTTCAAAAAGTACATATAGTTTTTTGTTTTTTCAATGTTTTTCAGTAACTTTGAGCCATAAATGGTAGCCCTGAGTAATCAGGGCAAACGGCCCGTTAGTCAAGCGGTTAAGACGCTGGGTTTTCATCCCAGTAACGGTGGGTTCGACACCCCCACGGGCTACTTCTAAGTAAGTCTGTAGCGAAACTTTCGCAGTTTCGTGTGACCGAAAGGCGTTATTATGTACGAGAAGCATAGTATTGTGGTGCGCAATCTAAACACCAATCTATAGTAGTCTGAGCAACACTATAGTGGCAAATTCTCAGGAGAGGAATCTCACATCAACTCGGATGGTAGAGTTGGCAGTCTGAACATAGGTAGTAGGGAAATATTCTTGCGGAACTCCATTTGGGACTTCCAGGTGATTAAAGTACCGATGTCGGGGCGGTGGCCGACAGCAGACACAATGAGCGTAGTTGCTCAGTATTCAATTATTAATTTAACATTTTTTAAAAAATGGCACAAAACATCATTGTGAAGAGCATCGAGAAGGGCGACGTATTCACCCTCGATGGCGAAACGTACACAACCGCAGAGCTTGCAGAACTCTCGAAGAAGGAACTCCAGAGGCTTGGCAACGCCCTCGTAGCCGAAATCAAATCCTACACTGGTGACGGCACTGAGTTCTCCGACGCAACCGACGCACCGAAGTCCCTCGTGCGCAAGAAGAACGTAGTAAAGGAGTTCTTCGACTCCAAGGTGGCCGCCGAACAGTCCGCAGAGACAATTCGCAAGGCTAAGAAGGAGAACGAAATTCTCGAGAAGGCTGACGAGGCACGTAGGCTCAACGAACTTCAGGGTCTCAGCGCGGCTGACAACGAGAAGAAGCGCAAGAAGAACCTCGAAATCATCGCGGAGGCTTCCGACGACGAAGAGTAGGCTCCTAAGTTTGTCAATCACTTGAATTTATGCGGAAGTAATCGAATGGCTGTTGCTGTTTGATTACTTCCGTTTTTTTTTAGTAATTATCACTATTATGAGCGAAAGTATCAGGACTATCAAACTAAAACTCCCTTTTGACAAGTCAAAGAGTATTGAAGACCGACACAGTAAACTCTTCCTCTGGGCGAAAACATTGGTCAACAATGCACCCGTCAATGTGATTGACGAGCAACATTTTGAGGATAGGTCGTTCATTGTGATAGAGAACAATTACAGGCCAACACCTGAAACCGATTTGTAATATGGATAAAATCCTTGCGAAATTGGCTACCTTATGGCAGTCAGTCGCTTTACCTATCTATCAGCCGTTATACGACGAAATCGTTAATGACTTAAAGAACTTGGAACTAAAACCCAAGAAAAAGGTAGCGGCAAGGGATTTTACCGATGTTGCAGTTCGGATGATTCAAATCTACAAAGAATCTACAAAAGGTGTTGATTCTCAAAAAGGAGTACCGTGGGTAGCTGGATTGACGTTGATTAAGGCAAGACTTGAAAGCCCGAATATTGATTTGAGTAAGTATAGTGATGACGACATTATCGACGCAACCCAAAGGTATATAAACGTAGCAGATAAAACCTATAAAAGAGTCTTGAAGTATTTCATATGGAAGGAGGATAAAGGTGGATTCTGTTCAGACTTAATCGAGTATCTTGACAATCCCGAATTGAACAAATCTTACGAAAACGAGCCAGTTAATTGGCTGTACAGTTAATGGAAGAAGAAGATATTTTCTTGTCGGATATACAGAAATTGTCCGATAGGAAAGTTAGAGCAGAGAGCAAATTGTATAATTGCCTCCCTCTACCCTTCGAGAATGCAAGGAAGAGATTTCCTGGGTTTGAGAGGGGAAGTTATATCATTATTTCTGCAAACCAGAAAGTTGGCAAGTCGAAACTGACTGACTATTTGTTTGTTTATGAATCTCTCAATGCGGTGATTCAAAAGAAAAAGATTAAGCCTCACGTCATATACTTTTCATTGGAAGAGAATCCGTTTTCAAAGCGACTTGCGCTGTATGAACATCTCTTCTATACTATTGATGGAAACCTTATCGACAATAAGGTATTGAAATCAACAGACAATGACTATCCTTGCCCCCAATGGGTATTAGACAAACTGAAATCACCAATCTACAAGCAGCACATCGACGAGTATTTCGATATGGTTGAGTTCCCGTTAGACAACAAAACAAAGCAATGCGTTTCGTTGGCTGACGATATATTCAACATATGTCTGAAATATGCCGAAAAGCACGGTCATTACAACACATACAAGAAAAGTGTGTGGAACGAGCAATACAAGTGTTATCTTGAAGAAGATGTTATCAGTGAGTCTGACCCATTCACTTGGAATGACGAGGAAGAAATTCCCATCGTCATCATTGACAACTTTGCAAATCTTAAAGTGCCGAATGGTTCCACGAAGTACAACGAGATTGAGAAGATGTCAAAATACTGCATAACGCTGAAAAACCTTGGATTCATTGTTGTTGGTGTTCAACACCAGTCGCAAGAGAAAGAATCTTTGGTTCGTAGGCAATCAAATGACGTAGTTCCGTCCGCAGAAGGTTTGGCGGACAATAAAAGCACGTCAAAAGACTTAACTCTTTTAGTCGGTCTTATGTCGCCGTTCAAATACGAGATGACTAACTATATGGGCTATGACATAAAGATGTGGAAAGATAACATTAGATTCCTGTACATCAAAGAAGATAGGGAAAATGGTGCTGTCAATCTATGTCAGCCGTTGCTCTTCATAGGTGAAGCATCGTATTTCAAAGAGTTACCAGAGTACACAAATACCGAGGAACTCAACAAAATATACGATGAATTAATGGCTAAGAAACAAGACTACGAGAGGAACTTTCATCAAAAAGATTCTATGTTATTTTTGGCTTTTGCCAAATTTGATAGAACTTTGCATCGCAATTATGGCAAGAACTTGTCTAATACTCGGCCCGAGCGGGTCGGGTAAATCACGGTCGGTAAAGGGTCTTGACCCAACCAAAACCGTAGTTCTTAATGTTCTCAACAAGCCTTTGCCCTTCAAAGGGTCGATGAAGCTGTATAACAAGGAGAACAAGAACAATTTTGAGACATCAAACTATCAGGATGTCATTGATATGTTGAAGAACATTTCAGATAAAGGTAAACACGTAGAGAATGTCATCATCGATGACAGCACTTACATTATGCGTAAGGAGTTCTTTAATCGTGCAAAGGAAAAGGGTTATGACAAGTTTACAGACTTGGCAGACCATTTCCGTAGCATAATTGAGACTTGTGAAACATTGCGTAACGACCTCAATGTGTTCATTATCCTACATTCGGAGCCTATAACAACCGATGGTACAATCATTGGTTATAAGGTTGCGACAATCGGAAATCTCCTCGACAAGCAATACAGTCCTGAACAAACAGTAACGATTGTACTATTCTCAGCTGTTAAATTTGATGAAGATGGCGCACACTACGGCTTCTACACAAATGCAACTATGGAGAATGGTATTAAGATTCCAGCCAAAAGTCCAGAGGGTATGTTCGACGAACTGTTCATCGACAACGACCTTGGATATGTAGTGCAAAAGATGAATGAATACTATTAGTAATAAAGCAAATGGAACTCAAACGCACAGTTGCGGCATCAGTCCGTAGCCTTGCAAAATCAGCACAGCCAATCTTGGCTAAAATTCAGGCACTCGAAAAGAAACGAGTTAAAGTCAATGAAGAAATCGATGCTGAAATTGCAGAGGCAAACGAGGAATTAGAACAATACAATTCCTTATGCAAGCAAAAAGTTGGATACGGCATTACAGACCTCTTTAATCTTGAAAGCAGGGTAATCACCGCATCCGACGGCAAGCAGCGAACCACAAACACTCTCATCTGGAAATATCCAGAAACGTTATTGCCGCCGACGGTTAATGGCGACGAAACCGCAGAAGAAGAACAAGATTCAGATGCCTCTCTTTAGCATGGCATTTGCCAAAAAGCAGGAAGTAAAAGACGCTCCTACTTTTGACAAATACATTGGCGTAGCATTATGCCACCTCGAAGCCGTAAACCCAACGGCAGAGGAACTAACAAAGATTCTCGGAAGGGAGTCTACTGTCAGCGAAGCCACTTCCAAGGTAGAAGTCAATGCAATTGACGGGACCAAGAAGGAAGGCAAGCAAGTTATGTTAAGTTTTTGGTTTTCATTCCAAAACGGAGACGAGAAAGTATTTATCAACCACAAGGTGTACTTGAAATCTGGCGTTCGTTTTAACACGGACAAAACCAAGATTCAAATTGTGGATGGTTATGGCAGGTTTGCCTGGGCAACCATCGACGAATACAAAGGTAATGTAATACCTATGTACACCGACAAGAACACAGGTCAGCTCAAGCCAGCAAACATCTGCAAAAAATATCGCGCAGCACTTGATGGTGAAGAGCAACTCATCACAGCAATCATAGCCCTTCTCGGCTTAAACAAGCCGTCAAAGAAAGTTGGTGATACGTTTGTATCATTGACTGACGAAGAGCTTGAACAGCGTGCAGATGAGTTCGCTTGTGGATTTGAAGCGGAGGATATACGAAAAATTCTCGAAGGAAACGTTAAGCCTATCCGTGATGCAATCAACGAGCGCAATGAAGTGAAGGTAATCCTTGGCGTCGCACACAAAGAAAGTGGCGATTGGCAAGACACCTACAAATTCATCTACAAGAAGAACTACAACCTTATCTCTAAGATAGAAGCCGACATAAAGGATTCTATCGCAAAAGGTTATTCGGTTTCCGAGTTCCTTGTCGATGACCACATTCCGCTCGAACCTGTCAAGTATGAGGTCAAGGCTACAAACCTGAACTCATCAAAGGCAACAGCATCCGCAAGACCTGCGGCATCCGCAGAACCTCCAAAATCTGACGATTTACCATTTTAATATCGTAATATGTTCCCAAGATGTCAAGCGATAATCTCGAAAGAAGAGTTATCGCTATTGGTGAGTGATGACGACATTCTAAGATACTACTTCGGTATATCAAGGACTGGTTTGGTTCATTCGCCATTCAGGCAAGATGATAAGCCAAGTTTCAGCATTTATCGTTCCCGTGGAAATATACATTTCAAAGACTTCTCAACGAATGAGTCTGGGACTGTATATGATATGGTGATGATGAAGGAAGGACTTGATTTTAACAATTGCCTGAAAAAAATAGCCTCCGATTTCGGGATTATGGCTTCTCACATCAAACATACAAGAACTCCGTCTGTTTATAAGAAAAAAGAGATTGCGCCTAAACAGACAGATATTCAAGTGCGTTTACGAAACTGGGAGCGATACGACTCAGAATATTGGAATAGTTATGGAGTGGCTTCCGAATTTCTTGCGAAATTTGAAATCTACTCCATAGACTATTTCTTTATAAATGGCAAATCATTCAAGGCAGACAAATTCGCCTATACATACGTTTTCAGAAAGGACGGTAAGGTGTATAACAAAATATATCAGCCGCTCTCTGAGACTATGAAATGGATAAACAACTATCCAAAAGGGACACTATCCTTGCTCGATAGCATCAATGCCGATATGCCAAAAGTCATAGTGTGTTCATCCGTAAAAGATGCATTATGTCTGTGGTGTAATTGCGGCATACCTTGCATCGCACCACAAGGAGAAGGGTATGACGTTGATTTCAATATGTTAAGAGCTGAATATCCAAATACTGATTTTAGTATCTTGTATGACAATGACAAACGCGGAATAGAATATTCTACTTTATTATCTGAGAAATACAACGTCAAGAATTTGATACTGCCAAAAATGGAAGAAGGTAAAGACGTGTCCGATTTGTACCATTTCTATGGTCAGGACGCGTTAGTAACAACCATAAAAAATTTAATATAATGGCAGTAGCAATGACAGTGCTAATAGCTCAAAATGGCACAGCACGAGAGCCTCAAGGCAGAGAAAACACTATGCTTGGCGATAAGAAACCGTCTTTGCTGAAAATCAACCTCGATTCATCCTTTCTACCGAAAGTACATTCATACACAGTTCTTGCCGAAAAAGTTATGGCTCTTGCCAGGGACTTGGATGGCTTGGCTCTGTCTATGACATTTCCCTGGGAAGGAAACTCGAAGTACAAGTGCGGCAGCAGCGTAGTGTTGAAAAACATATACCCCAGAAGACGACAGAAGAATCTTGTAGAAGATAATTAACAAATAACTAATTAAAAAACACAACAAATGGCATACTTAATTCAAAGGCCAATTCTGTTGCAGTGCAACAGGCTTCCCAATGGTGGATTCAAACCGATTATGTCGTCTGCAAAGACGATGAAGGAACTCAAAATCGACATCGTAGCGATGACTCCGTTCAGCGCAAACGACCTCAGCAAGTTCCAAATCGTATGTAATACCAACACACTGAACGAGAACAGCATCATTCCGTTGTTCTCCGAGTCAACTGGTATCACAAACGAGAACGACGAGCGTATCGACGCGCTCATTGCCAACTATCCGAACAACCCCAAGGGTGCAGAGTACATCTGTATCTCAATGGCGGAGACAGCGAAGAACACAGCAAGCGGTGCCAGGACTATCTCTGAATGTTGCGCATTCATCGAGAAGGCTGGAAAGGTTGACCAGTTCAAAGAAATGTACAGCTGCGCTCCAGAAGCTGCAAGCCTTCGCAGCCTTGAAAGGTTCATCAACGAGTGCATCATAAATGCACCAGAACCCAAGACAGTTCAGCTTTCCAGCATTACTGTTGCTCCTCAAGGCGAACTGGATGCTTTGCGTCAGAGAGTTGAATCGCTCAACATCGCCAACGGCAACTTGCGCATCGAAAACGCACGTCTCAAAGGCATCATTGAAGGCTACAACAGAGCCAAAAATGACGACGACGACGATGATGACGACGACCCGACAAACTGGGCAAAGTCCGCTGTAACATCAACGGCGTCGCCAATCAATGTTGACCCGCGCAAACTTGCTGGTGCATAAGTAAAACAATCACCTAACTAATCAACGAAGCCAACCGATTACGTATTAACGTGGTTGGTTGGCTTATTTTTTTAGTAATATGAAGAACGAGGTTAAAAGCATGGAGGTTGTCGTAAGATTTATGATATACCTCGCAAACAAACCAGTCTTGGAAATCCTCGAAACCTTCTACAAATTTTTCGGTAAGGAAAATGTAGATTGCAGTATCTTCTATACAAACTACAAGGAATACATCAAAGAGCTGTTCAGATATGGCACGCTTAGTAGAGTATCCAAAATAGACGTTTGTAGCAATGAAACAGTTTACGATTTGTTTCGACGTAACTATGTGGCATACACAAACAATATGGAAGTTTGTACTGCGTTCTACAAATTGTGGCGTGTGAACAAAATCGACGCTATGCTTCTACTGAAATACATTGTACTTACTTGTGATAAACAACCCATTGATGGATATATTTGCGAAATCGAGAAAAACACGTCACAAGATGACCCGTTGTATTTCTACGAACCGCTAATATATGTCTATTTCAAGAAGGCAACAGTAGTCCTTAACGAAAATGACAAAGTAAGGCACGACATCTTTGATTATTTCTTCTGTGTTCCGTGTTTGTATGGATTCATTGCTTATGCTCCATTTTCGCATAGGTACAACCAAACATCAATTGCTGGTGCAAGAACGACATTCACAGTTTCTGAATGGATGTATAACTATGTACATTCACACAGACCGTCATTTAGCACGAGTACTCCTATGCGTTTCAAATCGCATTGTACAGGTAATCCACAAACACCACTGAACAAACTTGTATCTTCGATATATTTAGCTATGAATCAACCACATACTCACTCGCTTCCGAAACAATATGTGGATTTGTTCTGTATCAACCTCAGGACTTATCTTACAGTTGAATCGAACGCAGGTGGCCAGTATAAGAAAATTGAGGAATTGGCAAATATGAGCGAGCAACCAGTCTACCATCCGAAGTATATCAACAACGGTATAGGCAGTATGTCGCAAGAGAGATTCGAGGGTGAAATACTTTCACACGAAGAAATACATAACTCTGAAGGTTATTGCAGGACGACGAAACAGCTGATACAGGAAATGCTCAAAAAGAACGCAATGTACAAGATTCTGAAATTCCAAGGCGTTAAGAACAAGATTGTATATGGCATGTCGTACAATGACGTTGCATTTGCAATAAGCGATTTGATAACACTTGTTGGAATCAGTAAGTACAATAGTACCTGGTTTATCGGAGCAGCTATCAACAATAGCAGTGAAATTGTGAAACTGCAAAGCAATGTCAGATTGCCGAACATTTCAAGCTATAGCAGTCAGTACATTCTGTTCAGAGGAAAGAAGTTTGGTTTGAAGATAATCAATTCAACAGAGGAATCAGGCATCCGCGTTCTCAAATTGGAAATATTCGAGTATCTTTACAAGAAAATACTTGAATATGTAAATCAACATTTGGATGAACGCTGCAAACAACAACAACAACAATAATAATAACAAACAACAAAATGCAAGCAGATAAAATCAAAGTCATCTTCATGCCATTGGTAATGGCGAAGATTCAGTTCATGTGCGAACTGAGGAAGGACAATGAATGGTCTGGCAACATCTACTACGAAGTCGCCGAAAAAGACGGCATTATAGTGATAAGGGTTGTGGATTTGGCATTGATGGATTCGTTTGGTAGCTCTGGTTACACAGAGTTCAACAACAAGGACACCTATGCTCAGCAGTATTACAGCACGCACCGTGAGTGTCTCGGCTGTTTTACAGGCTTGCTCCACTCTCACCACCATATGACAATCGGTCCGTCAAGCACAGACGACCGCACAATGCAGAAGGAGGCGGAAGCTCCAGACAACAACAATTTCTTGTCGGTAATTGTTTACAACGACAGAAATGTCACCCCCTATTCAATCCGCATCTCGCAGAAATGTACTCACAAAGTTGAGGCTGGCGACAAAATCGTCAACTTCTTTGGTGAGGACAAGGTTGATGGTAAATCCAACAAGAAATTTGAGGATGTTAAAACGGTTGAAATACTCGACATCAAAGAGAGGGAGTATATGGATGCCGCTTGGACTGACGCTCAGAAGGAAGAGTTTGTCGCTCGTGTAAACGAGTTGGATGAAATCCGCAAGAAAGAGGAAGAGGAGAAGAAGAAGCCTAAAGTAGTAACGACTCCCTTTCGTAACTACAAAGGAGGAGAAAGCTACTACTCAGCGTACGGCTTGGACAACGACGACTTCGACTACGACTACTACTACCCAGGGGGTTATAGTGCGCCTCAAGTTCGGACCAACACCACCAACTACAAATGGTTCGAGAAATACCACAAGTCAAACGGCCTCCCGTCAGCAACAATCGCCCTTATGCTCACCACCCTCACAGCCACAACAGAAGACTACACCCAGAGATACCAGATTCGCGAAGCTGTGTCATCTATGGAAGATAATTTCAAGTTGGTGTGCGATTCACTTCAGAACTTCAAAGACACAATCAAGTTGATGCTTCCTGGCATCATCACGATTATCACGCGTCGCTACAGCGATGGTGCAAAGGACAAGGAGTTCTATGTGGATATGGCAAAAGCCTTCGAGATAATCGAAGAGTACGTAAAAGAACTGAAAGACAACGTATATACTTCACGCAAGGCGCATCTGCCTTCTATGCTGTTGAAGTATTGCAAGGCTCTCATTGCTACAATCTACGCAAAATCACACAAAAAGAGTAAATAATGGAAGACGAACTCACCAGAATGGCTCGAGAGATGATTGCTGCTTCAATGGCTAAGAAAGCCGAAGTGGAAACTCCGAAGCCAATAGAGGAGGAGGAAGTTGTGCCAGAGAAGCCAAAGGAAATAGTGCTGACTGAAGAGCAGGATAAAAATCTTGCAGTTTCTCAGCGTATGTTCCAAGAAAGCGACCAGAAGATGCGCTACAAAGGTGCGGATTGGTTCGGTAAAATCACGAAAGAAACTGCAACTGTCGTAGGAGCAGGTGGCATAGGTTCTTACGTGATATTCAACCTTGCACGAGCAGCGATAGGTATGTTGTATGCTTATGATGGCGATACAGTTGATGCTGTTAATATGGCAGGTCAGCTTTATCGTGTTGAAGACATCGGCAAATTCAAAGTCGATGCACTCAAGGACATCGTAATGCAATACACACCTACTCTGAAATGTTGCTTCTTCTCGGAAATGTTCCAAGGCGACGAACCGCTTTCTCCAATCACAGTAACAGCATTAGACAGTATGAGTGCAAGAAAACTCGTATTTGAGTCTTGGCTGAGATACATCAGTGGTATGAACGATGAGCAAAAGAACAAGACCTTGTTTGTCGATGGACGTATGTCTGCGTCGTCGTATCAGGTGTTTGTCTTTAGAGCATCGCAGCCAGAAAAGATAGAAATGTACAGAAAGAAGTGCTTGTTCAGCGATGCCCAGGCGGATGCAACATCTTGTAGTTTCAAGGCTACATCACACATTGGTGGTGGTATAGGCTCCTACATAATGTCTATCATCCAAGAGCATCTCCATCTTGAAGATTTGGGTTTCTTCGAGAAATCAATCAAATTCTTCAATGAGTTCAGCACTGATTTTGGAGTAACACTAACACAACGTACACAATGGCAGTTCCGCAAAGCATGATTTTAACCTTCGCTAACAAGATGATAGGGAAGACGGTTACGGCAACTGTGTCTACAAAGAATTACAACTGCGAAAGGATTTTGTTCGACGGTACAGAGCTAAATCTTGTCAATGTAAACGTATCTAAGATAAGGGAATTTCTTGCAATTCAGCCTGCTGTTGGATGCGTTTACAGGATAATGCACAACCAAGAACAATGTTACTGGTATCTGGATAGTATTTATGATTCCAACGGAAACACACTTCTCACACTGACAAGAGGAGGCGATTCGGTAGAGACAAGCGTTTCTGTCGATGTACTCTCCAATGAGAAGTCGTGGTTTTGTTTTGTAATCAGAAAGTACATAATCCCGTATGTAATGAAGATATACAAGACACCAAAAGCAGAAGTAAGTCTTTCGATGAAGACAAAGTTGAAAATCGTGACCGTTCCTAAGAGGGTTCTTATCGAAACAGTAAAAGAATTGAACGGACTGGAATGAGAGGATTTGAAAATGTGAAGAAAGATGTTGTACGTGACGGTATAAAGTTCGATTCGGATTTAGAAGCAAGAGCATACGACTTGTTCGTAGCTGCTGGACTAAACCCGAAGTACAACGAAGTATCGTATGTTGTACAACAGAAACAAAAAATAAACTTCGCATTTTTCGATAGGATTGGGAAGACTAATAAGAAGTATGCTAACAAGCAGAACACTATTATGCTTCCCATTACCTATACTCCTGACTTCATAATTGAGACTGATGACACGATGTACATCATTGAAATCAAAGGTCTTGTCAAGGAGAAGTTCACTATTATCAAGAAGATGTTTGCGCAACTGCTAAACACTATCAAAACCGACAAAGCGGTAGTATATGCTGTTGCGTACACATTAGCTCATGTAAAATTCCTAATAGAACGAATATGCTCAAAACACAATTAAATATCTCCGAGGACGAATACAGAGCGTTACCAAACATCTCGTATTCTGACCTTGCAAGATACGAAAGAGAGGGATTCTCTGGATTTCTCGCTTTTCGGGAGAAGGAAGATACGGCATCTTTGTTATTCGGTTCCGCAGTAGATACTTATCTCACAGAAGGTGTCAAAGCCTTTGACGACAGGTATTATACTATGGGAAGTGTGTCTGTGACTGGTAAAATGGCAGGTATCATCGAAAGGCTTGCTAAAACCTCACCAGCAGACAAACTTAGTAATGTCGCTGAAACAGAATGGGTTGACGCTTTCAGAGAGTTTGAGTTCTATCCGAACTTGAAATTCGAGACAAAGCGAAGCAAATTCTTCGACAATGACAACAGCTGCGAATACGAAATGTTGTACAAAACTCTTCAAAATAACAAAAACAAAACGTTTATTGTGGAAGACGTGTACGACAACATCATAGAAACTGCCAACGCCTTGAAGTATGACAAAGTAACTGGTTTCTTATTCAACAAGTCAAACCGCTATGAAATACTATATCAAGTAAAGCTGAATGGCGAGTTCGATGATGTACCGTACAAATGTATGGTTGATGTACTCGTTATAGACCACGAAAACAAATGTGTCATTCCGTTTGATTTAAAGACAAGCAGTCACCTTGAATGTGAGTTTTACAATTCATTCATACATTGGAGGTACGATATCCAGGCTCGCCTCTATTGGAAGTTAATAAGACTCAACCTCGATATGAGCGGAATGTCTGACTACGAACTCAAGGATTACAAGTTTGTAATTATTTCAAGCAAGAAAGACAGGAATATTCCATTGATTTGGAACTTCGTGCACACACAGTACCCAGCTTCACTCTACTACAATGGACAAGAGCTAAGACACCCGTTCAGTATAGGACACGAGCTATTCCAGTTGATTCAAACCCGAGCGATACTGCCTCGCAGTATCAACAGGGCAAAACCAAACAATATTGAAGACTTCTTAAAAATAACAACAACAATGTAAAGATACTAAATGACAACAGAAACTATAATTGTGGCGGTTGTATTTGCCGCCATAATTATTTTCGTTTGCGAAATTTCTATAAGAGCGAAAAGAAAAGCAAGCGAAAACCAGACGATTTCTTTCAGGGAAACTCTGGAACTAACCGAAGCACCAGTAATAACATTCAGAACGCGAGGCAGCGATGGAAAGGATGTAAAACTCAATCTCTTGATTGATACTGGCGCAACAGACTCATTCTTCGACAAATCACTACTTCCCAAAATTCATCCCACTATGATGAACATAACTAAATCATCCTACGAAATAACAACAGCGGCTGGTACGGTTAATGCGTCGGAAGTAGTAAGTTTGCAATTCAATTATGATTTTTCTACTTTTGTAGAAACGTTTATGATTCTCGACCTTACTGATACAAATGATTACTGCAATAAAGAACACGGCTATACATTGGCAGGAGTTCTCGGCAATACATTCTTTAAGGCCACAGAGACCATAATCGACTATGAGAAACTCAAACTAAACATCAAAAAGAATGGAAAATGTAATAAAACTGCGGAGTCGAGTAAATGATTTCGGTAACACGGTTACAGAGCAAAGAGTGTACAACGTCTTGAATATGGTTCCAAAAGGTGAAGAGCCATTCGTCGATGCGTTATTATGCAGCGTAGAAGGAATGTGGGAGACCGTATTCCCTTTTACCCTGACAACACCGTATTCGTACAGAGTGTCAGACACCTTTATCGACCCAAGCGGAGGCCCGATGATTCAAAAAGGTCAAACACTAACAGAGTATGAGTTCTTCAAACACAGACAATCTGAACCTTCCGAGGAACAGAAAGTAGGGTGCAAGAAGCACGGCAGCAAGGAACAAGACAACACACAGCCATACATCGAGAAAGATAAAATCGTCGTCGATGTAATAACTTCTGGCAAGATAACTGTCATTTTATTGAAAGATGTAGAATGATACTTGACGATAAGACAGTGGTACTATTCAAAGTATTCGTACTTTATAGTGCCACTGTTGTATTCTACAAGAACACAGAAACTGGCAAACTAAACAACTACTTGATTACAAACTCGGTAAACGAAAGAGACACAATTAAGTATTTGCACGTATGCGAAAAAGCACAAGACGAAATTGTTTTTGTAGGGTATGGTTGCCACGACTTCGACAATCACATTATCAACTACATCATCAAAAGTGTAGAGGACATCAAGCCAAGCGACATATACTATTTCTCTAAGTCAATAGAAGAAAATGAAGAGCTTAAATTCGATGAGTTTTTCTTTTCGTTTGATATGAAGAAGATTTATCTTCCAGAGAAACAGCGTTTGTCGTTCTCTCAACTACGCACTCAATTGGGATGCGACTACAACTATGACAATTTAGAATCCATCCTTCTCAATAATGGAGTTGACGCATTGGAAATCCTGTTGAATCAAATCAAAGATAAAATTCAACTGCGCCTTGACCTATTCTACAAATACCGAATCAATGCCCTCCACGTAGATGACACACTGCTTGGCATAAGGTATATGACAAAAATGTATCTCCTGGAATCTGACGATGATAGACAAGAGTTCATTTCAAAACGCACACAAGCGGAGTTAGGCAAGATAGGTCAATTGGTAAAAACAAAGCCAAAACAT
>JAEEGL012482311.1_pt1 | contig 103399 bp, 147 predicted proteins | sample 9134231 | NCBI WGS metagenome assembly JAEEGL01 (sample SAMN16246548, study PRJNA631951) | gut metagenome | biome: gut microbiome; feature: rumen; material: fiber-attached | host: Bos | place: Iran: Karaj | collected 2018-10 | reverse complement strand
TTCAAAGGCGAGCCTAATATTAAAGAGTTTTAATGATTTTTAATATGAATGATAAAAAGCAATATCTGAAAGGAAAGATAGAAAGGGACATAGTTGAGTTCAGCGGAACGGTATTGTTCCGTAAGGACGATGTAATTGATATCAAGGAAGTGATGCTTGATAAGTACGGGAACTTATGCGGTCTCGCCGTTACATCGGACGGGCATCTGGCACTTGTCAAGACGAGCGATTTCGTTGTTGTGGAAGATATCAGCGAAGGTGCGTCTGCGTGCGGCGGTATGCTTTGTGAGAATGCCGGCAATATGTCGTTCAGTCGTGAAGTGTAGCATATAGCGGCATTATATGTGCGTCTGGATTAACGCGCAGCATATTATTTTTTATAATATAATGATATAATATAAATTTTGAATTTATGACACACATAAAGAGAATCAATGAGATGGTAAATGGAAGCTCTTGCTTATGCCATTTATGATATTGCAAGGACGGGAGAAATTGAATACAATCAAGAGCTCGTTAATGCAGTATGGGAGTATGACGGAAATGTAAGCGAAAATCGCAGAACCGCCAAAGCACGCGGAAGAATGAATGAAATGGCTTCATATCGACACGATTATGAAAACGGATATAAGAGTTTCAGTAAGCGTATAGACCGTTTTAATAAGTATCGCTATGGCGAAAAAGTGATATTTGGTAAAGGAGATGTGTTTAATAAACAAAATCCGTTTAGGAAATGGGATAGTTTAATTATACCGTTTGTTTATGAAGACAATGTATTACCGGTTGTCGTATGGAATGATAATGACAGAGTCGTTGACATAAGGCATTTCGCAGCAAACGTACTTGAAATAATAGATAGCTGTTCATCTGATTCCATTGAGGATATATTGGATAAGGTAGGCAGAGAATATCGTTACGATGTGAAGGTTGTTATTCGTAATATTCCTTACGACCCGAAGGATGAGGGAATGGATTATAAAATAATACGCGCATTCGAATGGTACGATTTATCAAAAGATGAACGTGACTTTAATCCAAGCGTTGATGCTATAGATTATAAAGAACTCAAAGGACAAAAAGACCACGAAGAATCCGAAGATTTCGAATAATAACAATGTGTTAATTAGAGATAGAAAAGGGAGCGTTGAGCTCCCTTTTTTAATTTAACGACGAGCCGTTTGCGTATCATGTCCTATTGAATTTCCCTTACTATTCCGTTCCTTACAGAGTATGTCCCAACTGGTGTGAGTTCGCGGCTTCTTAATACTCCCGTGTCGGTCTTGTACTTCCGCCCGTCCGAAAGTTCAAGGCAGTATGCGTACCAGCGTCCCTCGTATGTGCCGTCGGGGAGTTCGGATATGTGGTGTTCAAGACCGTTCCCGGACTCCGCAGCTTCGGTTGCATCCCCGTTCCTCACATCATAGTTCTTGAAACTTGACATTCGCCTGCTTTGGCGTATGCCGTATGGGAGGGAGAATTTCCGCCCGTCCGAGAGTTCAAACACCCAGTCATATATGATTGCCCTGTATGTTCCGTCTTGGAGTTCCGAGAGTGGCGGATATTCGCTTTCATCTGTGAAGCCGTTGCAGTCCGCTGGCTTCGCGCCCACTTTCCGCATTGTGAGTTCCGATATTCCTTTCATAGAATAATGCTATAATTTTCATTATTAATTATTTATATCCTATAATGTTTCAGGGTCTGGAAGTCGCTTGAGAGTATTGTGTATCTCCGAATATATGTAGTGGTATCTTCGGAAGCCCCTGTCGTTGCTTCCCTGATACAATATGTAGCAGTGGTCGTCAACGACTATGTGGGCTATCCCTCCCGCGTTGTCTCGGAGCGATACTACGGAAGTCCATTCGATACCGTCCGCGTCGGTGAACCTTATCCCGCGACCGTACTCGCAGTATCTACCGTCTGTGTATTCCTTGTATTTCTTTATTTTCATACAGTTACAGATTGTCAATATGTTATGAATTATTTATATCCTTGCTCATCTCTGGCGAAAACCTCTCCGCGAGGAACTTCCTCGACTCTTCGGTCAGGAACGACAGCAGGTACGAGAACGGCTCGTCGTTGTCCGTGTCGTGTTTCGCCCCTATGCAGTTCCAGATGTTGTTTCCAGCGTGGTAGCACTCATGGATTATAGTCCCGAACTCGAAGTAGTTGTTGTAGTGTATGAGTAGCTTGTGGTTGTAATAGACGGTAAGTCCATCACACGACGAATGTTCCTCTATTGTCTTCTTCCATTCGCCGTCGTGGAATATGCTTTCATATTCTTCCTCCGTCGTGCAGTATCCGAGCCAGATGCTTACGGGGTACAGTGTGTCAATCTTCTTAATCATCGCCTTTCGGTTTTTAGGGTTGGTGTACGGGTTATTTATACGCCCTCGTACTTCACATACGGGATTTCGAGTATGTGCTTGAAGTTGTGTAGCACAAATAGCGTCATAAGCCTTTCGGCAAGGAAGCCGTACAGGAACTTCTGCCGTTCTATGTTCTGCCTGTCCTTCGGAAATTTAGTCCGTATGTATTTGCGCATATCGTCAACTGTGTTTATGCTGTTTATCTGTCTGTGTTCGTCTATTATCGTAAACAGGAAGTTGCAGTATCTCGCAAAGTCATCCGAGCGGAGAATTATCCCAGCGTTGGCGTAAAGTTTGTTTCCGTTTACTATGTACTTGTTGAAGTCGGATAGATATGACGGGAACTTTTCGGCTATGATGGACTTTGCAATATCGAGGTCATTGCGATTGTGGTTTTTGTCATATTGTCCGTACACGGTTGCCCCTTCCGATTCTTTAAAGTGTAGGGGATTGGGCAATACTGCTTCATAATTTTTGAGCAAAGTGTTCATATCTATGTTTTCTTCAAGTAAAAGTTGTCGCCTATATTGTGTCTGCCCTATGTACTTGTACTTGTCGCACATATTCTTCCACAGGAAGTATGTTCCAGTCACCTCCGCATAGAACTGATTTCTTTCCGATATGTTGTCGCCAGCATTGTCTTTGTGCGGATACAAGTCCTTGTGCTCGGACACACTTGCGCCACAGAGCAACGGCGTGTAGAGAGAATTGTCAGGAATGTAGTAATCTACTGGCTTGTAGCACAGCACGAATATCTGGGTATCGGTTCGTTTCTGTGTGCTCATTTTATATCATATTTTGAAATATAATCGAATTGCATTTATGTCATTTCTCATTTTTTCATCCAACAGGTTGTATATGTTTTTATATGTTTCCGAGTTTACAAGTTCAGCAAACGGTTGTTTAAATTTTATATCCAGCCCCCAAGATGGCTTATTGTTATCACCTAACATTTTTCTATTTGGTGACAAATGGAAACCGTGTACTGGTCTTTCGGTAAGGGTTTCGTTTACTGTGGTTTTTGCGGATACAAGTTGTTTTAGTATTATTTCATCATTCGTTTTCCAGTCAGTAACATATTTTGTGTCTATTGGATAGAATGAATTGTATTTGGCAAAATGTAGTCCAGTTAATCTTTTTCTGTCTGTGTTTCGTGTTATGTTATCATAATCGCCGTTCCAAGATTTCATTTTATCTATATGCCATTGTGTAAATGGTTCAAGACATATTATGTCAATGTCACTTATGTAAACATATTCATTTTCTAATTGTGGTTGGATAAACCAGCGAAGTGTACCATAAATCATTTCTTTATCGTTTGCTTTACCGAGCGTGCTACTTGTTTCTGTAAATGTGTTATAATCTATCTTGATTTTATTGTTTGGAAACGCATTTCTGATAATGTTCAGAGATTTTTCCATATTCTTTGATAGTGTTGGTTTTGAAACCCCCACCTCTACATCTACATCATTGTTGAAATATATGTTCGATAACGCAAATAGTGGTATGAACCTCTCATACGGCGTATTGCATATTGTATATACGAGTGTTTTCATTTGATTATTTTTTATGTGGATTTAGTTTAAATAATTTTCCGTTACGCACTATGTCGCTTGGTAGGTACTCCACGCTTATACCAAGTTTCCATAGCACATAGTTGAATGTCAACTGGTCGCGGTGCGTTTTATTTGAAAGTATTTGGTTGCCCCATTCTTCACATATCCGTTTTACCGAATCTGTGTTTTTTCTATACATAAGACCAGTTTCTGCCAGTCCGAAATTATGGGGGAAACCTTCCGATTCAAGTTTCGCCTTTATTTCATCCGTGTGTTGCTGTGTGTCCTTTTTGCATCCTACCACGGCATTGCACTCGTCGTATATGCAATTCCTCTGTGGATGCCTTGTGATACAGAAATCGCCATTGCACTTTTTACTAACAAATTTGTTTAAGTCGCATTGTATTGTTATATTACCATCAACCCATATACATTTATCGTATTTCTGTAGGTATCTATGTGGACATATTTTTAACATTCTTTGTGACTTTACATTGCTTAACTTCGTAAGTTCCGCAGGTATTGGTAGAATTTCCCATATTGAAGACTTTATATTGGGGTTGTTTGTAAAGCAAATGTATCTCCACCCCTTTGTGACCACCGATGGTTCATTAAGCGTATCGTAATCACCTGTTATTGCTGTGTAACATATTTTTATGGTTTTGTCAAGTTGATAAAATCCAGCAAAATCTCTTTTTGTAAATTTATTATCGAGTTGATGCGATAGATATTTATTTATTTGTAATTTTTTAACGATATTGCTATCGTTCATTAAAATATCTTTTATGTTATTGCGTACATTTTTAATAGTCGATGAGCGATAATGTATTATTGGTGATGATATATCATAGAATATTTTTTGACCACATTTGAGAACTTCAGCGAATATATAATTGTCTCCGCCATAAACCCATAATTCTTGTGGGATGGGTTTATATATATCTCTTTTAATTATATAATCCCATCCTTGTAATAAAGGTTTTTCATCGCTTGCTTCATATACAAGTCTCGTTTGTTTTGTAAACTTACTTCTGTTGGTCGGGTGGACTATGATACCGCACATGTTTTCTTTTTCAAATATCTTTTCGGCATCACTTACGAAGTTGTCGCATATTCTGATGTCGTTGTTGAGTATTGCGAGATACTGGTTTGTGGCATTTTCATAAAACCAGTTCCATATATGGTTTAGTGGTGCATTTACTTCATTATATACTATGTTCAGTTCACAATCGTTCAGTGTCCATTTGGATTTTAGCCCATCGATGTATTCTACGGTTTCCTTGTCGCATTCTTGCTCGAATATCGTCAGGTCGAATGGAACATCTTGTTCGACTATATCTTCCAGTATTTGTTTCGTATATTCGAGTTGCTTGTAATCGACTATGAGTATATGTGTTTTGTTCTTGCATTTCAGGGTTTCGGTATATGTTATCTTATCAATTATGAATGGTGATATTTCATTGAATGGTACAGTGACCGTTTTTATTGTCGCCCCCGCCACAGTTGTAGTAGTTCTTATCTGTGAGTGGTATTTCCTTCTTAACGGGGAGAGCATATTTGTTTCTGCCTTGTTTGTGAGGCTGTTCCTATGTGTGCGCCTCTTGAAAAGGATTTCAGGACATTCCATTTGCCTTGTTACCTTCTGAAGTCTCTTTTTCAGTTCCGTGTCGGCTGCGCATTTCCACGGCTTGAAGCCTCCGAATTTCTCGAATGTGCTGTGTAGCATAAGCATACTCCCGTGAGCCGTGCCTATGTTGTTGTTTGTTGTCCCGAAGTTCTTTGCGTAGGGGATTACCATTTCCGCGTCCTTTCGCGTGTATTTGAGAAGTTCCTCCACCATATTTGGGAACATCACATCGTCGCTGTCGAAGCGCAACAGCCACTTGTATTTCGCCTGCTTCATTATCGTATTGCAGGTGACATAAGTGCCGACATTCCTGTCCATCATAAACACGCGCAGGTTTCTGTACTTGTGCATAATGTCCCTGACCTTTTCGAGCGTCTTTTCGCACCCGTCTATGCCGAGCAGGACTTCCCAGTTGCTATGGCTCTTGAACCAAGTCTGCGCCTCCACGCTGTCGAGGCACTCCTCTATGTAGTCCTGTGTCTGGTATGCGCTTATGCAGACGGATACGCCTTCGGGGTATACGTCTGACTGAATTTGTGTCGGTTGCGTGGCTGTTGGCTTGGGTAATAATGGAGTTTGTGGTTTATATTCATGTTGTGGAGTTTGCACGGATACGGCTTTTACGGATGCCGCTTCGGGCTTATAATCGTTTCCGAGTATTTTTGATATAAGTTCATCCTTTTCGGGAGTGCGTTCATTGTAATTATAGTAGAAGTTTACGGTCAGCCGTTTTGCATCATCCTTCTTGCCGCGCTTGTTCGTGAAGAACTCCTCCGTGGATTTCGTGATGTAGTGGTCAATCCATGCATCACCGAACATGGGCTCGCGCGAATAAGTGGATTGGGTGTATTTTATTCTTGCTCCGTTGCAGTCCACGATATATGGCAGCGGTACGGAATAGTGGACGTTTATCATTTTGAATTCATCGTGCTTGAACGAGTAAATCATTTTGTAGAAATACTTGCCATCTTTCGGTTCACATACTTTCGTAAAGCGTTCCTTCAGCGGCTTATTCTCGTATTTTAATCTTCCATCATCCCCGTAGCATTTCCAGAATATTTTTATCGCATTCGCATAAAATCCCACTCGTCTTATATATTCTTTCAGGTCCGCGTACTTATCGGACAAGTGCAGAAACTCATCGCAGTCCAAAAATGCAAAGTGGCTGTATTTGTCATTATATCCCGCATACCATTCGTTGTAGCATTTGAGTTGTATCTCCACGCATTTCTGCTGAACTCCGCGGTATTTCGTGTTGATATGGACATACGGCAGGTCTCCTACGGCATCTGCTATTCGCTCCTCGTATTTTTCGTTATTGTCGTATATGTATATGTCATCGAAACCTATTTTCTTATGATGCTCGCACCATTCGCGGATGTATCTGTTCTCCCGTTTCGCTATGCAGATTAAAGCTGTCCTTAATTCGACCATGTTCGTATGATTAGATTTAACATTGTTATAATATTTATAGATTAGGGAGTTTGCTATCCTCCGTTATGAACTTGTAGAGCCAGCCCCGTTTCGCGCAGTACATTTCGCATGCCCTCGCCTTCTCGGTATTGCGGACGAAAGTCTCCGCCTCATATTTGAATCGCTTGAGTGCTTTTTCTGTCACACGCTTCGGCTGTTCGGGCTTCGTAAGATATTTCTTCGGCTTGACTTCAAGCACATAGTGTTCAAGCTCGCCTTTTGCGTTATTTCTTTCGAAGTAGAAGTCGGGGAAGTACTCGTGGTATTTCTGGTCAAGCGAGCAGAAGTACTGCACGCTTATGCATTCGCTTCCCCAGCGGAGCACGGCTGGGCTTAAGTCAAGCAGCTTGCATACCTTGAGCTCCCATCCGCTTCTGTATATGATAGGCATTCGCCCGCAGTATTTCTCCTTGTTGACGGGAGTATAGTATCCCTGGTTATATTTCAGGGATTCAGCATGTGAATGCGGTTTGAGATTCTTTATATCCATTTCCGTAATTTTTACATTATTTATAAACGGACTTGCGCTTATAAATAATGTATTATATGAATATTATATGAATATGGAACTTCCCGAAATAAATGCTTCAGCCGAATGCGTAAAGGGGTTTTCGGAGAATACATATAAGGCGGCTATCCGTTTCATTGAAAAATGCGCGAAGTACGGATTTGTTCTGACGAATATGAAATTCGCATACAGGCTGTCCAACGGATTCACGAGATACTATGGCTTCAAGAATGAAAATGCCGTTCATGAATTTTTTGATGAAGTCGTATCGCGTGGGTGCATAGGTGATGAAACAGGAATATGGTCGGTATGCGAGTGCGTAGCCGCGCGTAAGGTTCCGTTCTTACCGGATGTTTCATTCCGTGTAGCCGATATATGCAATAATGTAAAGATAACAAGGCGTGCAGCAGAAAGATTATCCGGCGGAATGCCCGTAAGCATTGATGGATGGGACAAGGACGGTGAGCGTGCGCGCGGAGCGATAAGCTCCATTATAACGGAGTACTGCCGCTTCATATCGGGCATGATTGCTGCTCTCCGTGCGGGATTGTACGGAGATGCTGATTATGCGGTAAACTATTGGCTTGAATGATATAAATATTCTATATAGATTATAATCTTGATTTATGAGAAAGGGAACGTGCAGCATATCTTATGTTCTTATAAAGGACGGGAAGGAGCATTCCGAATACTATGAAGGCGTGGTAACGCAGCAAGGGCGCATTATTGATATTGGAAGCAAGCGCATAGAAGCGTATGTTATAACTGATGCGATGGTCTGCTATGATGGCTCAGGAATACTGAAGCCTGTCACAGGCATGGATATGTGCTGTTACCCAGCCGATACCAAATCAGCGGGCAACGTATATTGGTCTTATAAGGGGGTTAATGTATGGAGAAGCGTTGAATCCACATACGCTGATAAGGTCAAGGATAGGGAGATTATGGATTTGCATATATCCATAACCAACGAAAGCACGGATGCCGATATTGATGTATCGGAGAAGATAGTGTACCGCAACGAAAAGCGTCGCGAACTTACTATGGATGAGATTGATAATAATTTCAGGAAAGTAGCCAATCCGTATAATGATAAACGGAAGTATTATTCGCATGATATAGTGTACGAGTATAACGATGGCGCGTGCGAGTGGTTCATGTATTATAATCAGAATCCGAGCATGGCTGCGGCTTCGGGGATAAAGCCGAGCGAATATCCGAATACGGATGCAGACAGATGGATAAGCATGGGTGGTGGCTCATCGGGAAAGGATGGTGCTGTACATCTGCACGGGGAGCTTCATAAGGTTGCCGTGCCATCTACAAAGGAAGCGGCGTATAGATGGATAGTAAGATTTTATGAGAGCGATGAAGAAATACTGGCTATTCTTAATTCAGGCAAGTCGGTGATTGCCGATATTGATTATTCTGAAATGAGATATAAAATACCAGATGGAAGCGATATCATTGATAAGACACTTTTTTCCAAAGATTTAAAGTTCGCGTACAGCGATGGTGATGAGCCTTATGTTAAGACGGATGAAAGTATTACCGAAGGTGAAGGAGTGGCATCCAATGGGGGGGATGATTCGGTAACGGGCGGCAAGGTTAAGGATATTGCCTATAAGATATACATGCCGCTCGTTGCGGATATTACACGCAATTCCGATAAGCAGGAATCATTCGATGCTGAAAATGGACAGCAGCCGAAGGAGCAAGGCGGACAGATATATCCGTCAGGAAAAGACGGTCAATATATGGGACTTGTTCTGCCTGACAGGATTGTGGTATTTTCATGTGTTTGCGATACATTATTATGTTTGGAAATACTCATCCGCGATGGTGTAATAGTCGGATTTGAATTCATTGATACGGGTGTAGTCGGCAAGGACGGCAAAGATGGCAAGGACGGCAAGGATGGTTTCGGTGCTGTGCCTGCAACCAATCAGCCTGCGTTCGTATGGGCGGCTTACAAGGACTTCCCGCTTAATAAGGAAACCATCCAGACTTGGGATAGTTTCACATACGGAAAGTCCAAATGTGATTTTACATATAACTTTGATTTCGGTACTGTTGATGAAATGCCGGTTTACATAAATATCGGTGAGTCAATGAACGACCTTTCACGGCAATGGGATGAATATATAGGCGGAGTTATACTTTCGTATGATGATGTTGTAACCGGCAGGATTCGTTTTGAGTACAATATGTCTCCGTCATCGGCAGTCGATGTAGATAATCTTGATGTAATTCTGCGCGTGTACATGTACTATTATGTAGATGACATGAAGCGACCATTAGCCACAATTTCGTTCGATATATTCGAGCGTATGAAATCCAATATGTATAAGGCTACCGCAGATTTCAAGAATGAAGGTAAATTCGGTGATATAATTCCGAAGGGTACATTCTATGTGAATAAGGGGGAAGACGTGAAGTTTGAATTCGTATATCCGCCGTATTCGGCAAATGAGAGACCTTCGTTCAAATATTATGCTACGGATAGTCCGCATACTATTGATTATACTGCGGAAGCGAATGCTATGCTTCCCGAATCGTGCGATTCCGAACTGCATATTACACTTCCCAAGTTCCCGTGTGATTTGGAAGGCAGTTATCACTATATAATAGTTCTTACCGACCCTAATGATAGTGCGAAATAATACTGCATTCTATAAATACTGATGTATATTTAAATATGTAGCGAATGATATCTGATGCAATTATCAATCTTGTTCAAACGACTGTTTCGCAGGAATTGCTGGAATTTAATTTCAGTGTTGAGTGCAATATCTACAATATGGCGGAGAGCGATATTGAAACCGAATATTCGGAGACTGATAATGCATCCAATTACAGGAAGGGAGTTCTTGGGAATTATGTATGTTTCCGCGTATTAAGATGTAACGGAAGGCATGTTCGTGAAGATGAAGGGGTGGAATGGACGGATGTAACGTGCTTTGCGAATGGTGTGGCAGCCGAGAGCTTGTCAGCGAAGAGCGGCGATATTTCGGTTGAGCATGATATGGTGGAGCGTGATAATCTGTTCACGAAGTACAGCCCGTCAAGTGAAGGCTTTTCATATTGGTGGACGGAAACACGTGAAAGCGAAGAAGACGATACGAAGCCCGATGATTTTCAGTATGCCGTGAATTTCGGCAAGTATTTTTCTGCACATAATTGGGCGGATGCTGATTTTGCGGATAATACTTTCGATTATTTCAGCAATGGCGATTCGAAGCGTGATGAGAATATCAACTATGATGAATCCGAAGAGCCTTCTTCCAATTCAATCAGCATATCATACGCATTTCATGACGGGGGTGACAGCCGTCATACATACTATGCGGAGTTTCTTGTTCCGCATATTGATGAAGAAGATAATGTGCATTGGGAAGCCAGAAGTTATTATGTTTATCCATGGGATGATACTATAGCATATCATAGCGAGTATGTCAATGGCTCGTGCGAATTGGAACCATCATCGGATATCATTAGCGCGGAGTTCAGCAATGGCTCATCGGGTGTGGATAACTATCGCATATTTGTGCGCAGGCTTCGTGAGTTCGATAGGAAGAAGTTCTATCGGATAGATTTTGATTTGCGTAAAATCACAGACCCGAAGGGTTATATCATTACCCCGTATGCTGATGAAGGCGGCAGCATAAATCCGTCCGTTGAATGTCAAGTTCCAAGCGGGGGAAGCCAGATGTTCCATATTGAAGCGGATAATGGTTATGATATAGAGAGCGTAATAGTTGATGAGGGTACGGAAAATGAACATGATGTCACACATGAACTTGTTGATGGGGATTATTCATTCTTTAACGTTATTGCCGACCATACCATTAATGTTCATTTTATCGAAAGCATTCATGTTACATATACAATAACTGCCGATACCGACGGTAATGGGAGTATAACACCAAATGGTTCAATATACGTGTCCGAAGGTTCAGAGCCGTCATTCTTAATTACGCCAAATGAAGGATATTTTATAACAAGCGTATTAATAGATGGTGTTGAAGAAGTTGTGCTTGAAGTAATTGATAATACTTATGTATTCCCGCCGGTTCATGCCGACCATACAATCTATGTGACCTTCTCCAGCAGCCATGTAATAATTGCCCATGCCGAAGAAGGCGGAAGCATAACTCCTGATGGAAATGTAATGGTTGCGCATCATGCAGACCAGACATTCGTGATTACGCCTAATGCAGGAAATGAGACGGTTGCAATATATGTGGATGGCGAAAGCATTATGCCGTCAGGCACTACATACGATACTCCGTACACATATACATTTGAAGATGTTGTTGCAAATCATGAGATATGGGCATCCTTCAAGCCGAAGCAGTATTATGTAAATGCATCGGTAAGCCCAACGGGTGCAGGTCTTGTGAACGGAGAACCTGAAGTAATAATAGGAACGACATACGGAACGACAATTGAACTTACTGCGGAAGCTCATGCGGGATATGCATTCGAGAATTGGACGGAGAACGGAAGCGTGGTATCAACGAATGCGAGCCTTTCGGTACTCGTAAATGACAATAGGACATTCGTGGCGCATTTCACATCCGTACCTACACGCAATGTTTTAGCCAAGGCGAAACCCGCTTCCGGCGGATATACAACGGGCAGCGGTGACTATTCTCTCGGCAGTACGGCTACCGTAACGGCTGCGGCTGCGGAAGGCTGGGGCTTTGTCAAGTGGACGGATGAGGATGAGATTGAAACATACTCCACGAATCCATCATATTCGTTCACGGTAAATGATGATGTGGTGGTATATGCATTGTTCATAAAGACAACGCCTGACAGATATACGATAACCACTCAGGTAAGCCCCGCTGGTTCAGGTACGGCTTCGGGCGGAGGCGAATATGATGACGGCTCGCAGCATACGCTGACAGCCATCCCATCGGCTAACTATCATTTTGTGGCATGGACGCTGAATAGTCAGGTGGTTTCCACAAGCGATACATTCACGATAACGGTTACGGGCGATGCGGTTTATGTCGCATGCTTTGAAATTGACAGATATTCCGTAACAACTTCAGTAAGCCCCAATGGAAGCGGTACGGCTTCGGGCGGCGGGGAATATGATGCAGGAAGCAGCGTAACGATAACGGCTGTAGCAGCCGCCGGATATGAATTCGTTGAATGGCGGGATAACGGCACTTCGGTATCGAGCAATCCTCAGTATACATTCACGCTCGCATCCAATATGAACTTTACGGCTGTGTTCCAGATTAGGAGTTATTCGATATCCGCACAGGTAAGCCCCGCTGGTTCAGGTACGGCTTCGGGCGGCGGAAGTTACACGCACGGCTCAAGCGTAACGCTTATTGCAACGGCTGCCGCTAACTATGCTTTCGTAAATTGGACGGAGAACGGCTCGGAAGTATCAACGAATGACCATTATGCATTCACGGCTAATGCCGATAGGGTTGTGGTTGCGAACTTCGTGAGGGTTTACACAATCAATGTAGTATCCGACCCTGCCGAAGGCGGTGTAACGCACGGAGGCGGTCAGTATGCAAGCGGGGCAACTGCATCTATATGGGTTACTCCGAACGTAGGATTTAATAATCCGCAGTGGCTTGACGGATACGGCATGGCTGATGTTCCGAGAAATGTTGTAGTAACGGGCGATGCCACCTACACGGCATACTACAAGGAGAGCATGAAGCATATCGTAGCCGATGTAAATCCAAGCGGAAGCGGTAAGCTTAACGGCGATAATCCTCCGCTTGATGGAAACTATGCAATGGGGGAGTCCGTAACGATTGAAGCGACTCCTACTGATGATAATAATTATCAGTTCTATAGATGGACTGAGGGCGGCACTGAGGTTGATGATAATGCCGCATATACCTTCCAACCTGTCATGGATAGGAATCTTATTGCCAACTTCAAGTCATGCGTAACGCTGATGGTGGGACATATAGTGAATGGTGAGTTCTATGAAGATGGCAGCCGTGCAACGGTATCTCCATCCAACAGCGTATTTATTGCGCCCAATGGAAATCAGTCGTTCAATGTAGTCGTATCTTCGGGCAAGAATTATGGCATCACGCAGATAATTGATGTAACAACAGGAAGTGTGCTAAATCTTAACCAGCATCCGACTTCATTTACATACATGATGACGAATGTTACTTCGCCGCATAAGATAAGGGTGGTAGTTGAACAGCAATAAGAATGATATTTTCTGATTTTTCAATATATTGTTCACATAAGAACTATTTGGAATGAAAACGATTATTGTAGTTGACGGACATAATTTCAGTTACAGGAGCCTGTACACGCTTCCGAAGCCGAAAAGCGGGAAGTACCTTGCGAAGAAGCAGGAGCGTAATTTATTCAAGGGGCAGCTCGTATCCCAGCTTATGAATCTTCTTAATACATGGAGGTCGGTTGCCGAGTCCATAGTATTTACATGGGATTTTGGAAGCTGGCGCAAGGACAGCCTTAAGAGCGAGTTCGAAGGCGAGGTTGACTATAAGGGTACTCGCAATACGGAAGAGAAGGTTGATATGAAGCGTTTTGCCGAGTGCATAACCGAGTTCAAGAATAATCTTACGGCATGCAAGATAGAGCAGTGCGAGATATTCGGTGCGGAAGGTGATGATTGGATAGCGGCAATTGCGAGAAGGTTCAACGGTAACGGTGACAGGATTATCATATACAGCAACGATGGTGACCTGCACCAGCTCGTTGTTGACGGAGTGATGCAGCTTGCACGGAACGTGGATAAGTACAATTTTTTCGTATCGCCTTCCGATTATGAAAAGCTTACATCAAGAAGCGGTGTAAATGTTCTTGAAGATATGCTGAACGGGGGGCTTCGTGATTCGGACTTCCTGCGCATGCTTCTTAACGAGATGGTGGCTGGCAAGAAGCTTGAAATACTCCCGATACGAGGTCAGGAGTCATTATTCAGAAAGATAATGACGGGCGACAGGAGCGATAATATACCGAGCGTATGCCGTGTGGTCAAGAATGGTCGTACTTACGGAATAAGCGAGAAGATGAGCGATGCTGTGCTTTCTGGCTTCTATGAGAAGAGCGGGGTTGACGAAATAAATGTTGACTGCTATAGCAATACGGAACTTTGCGGGCTTCTGTGCGAAAGCATAATGGGGGTGGCGAAGGATAAGCTTAAGTATGAAGGCGACATTGAATCCGTGCGGCATGGTCTTGAGCGCAATATCAAGTATGTCATGCTTGGCAGCGGAAATATGCCGAAGGAGCTTATGGATGCGATGTCCGCCAGAATAGATATGCTTGAGCGCGGCGGCGCGTACATAAATTGGAGTGCAGTTGATAGTTTCAATACGAACGGGGCTGGGGCGAATGTGATGCGTAATGTTGAAATGAATGCCCTTAACAAAGTTCTTGATAAGGACGAGCGCGGTACGGATTGGAGCTTCATAAAGAAAGATAACGAAGGTGGTAAACTTTTCTGATTCTTTCAATATATTATATACGAATTTTTAATGGATAGACAGAAAAAGAACGTGATGGTTTCCAAGAAGGACTATAAAGGAATGGTGGAAGAGCACTTCCCTGCGGTATGCAGATACTACATTCTTATGGCAAATAGGAACGGGGAAGGCGTATGGAAGGGCGAGTACAAGTCACGCATGAACGAGCATATAGCCGTGCTGCGCGACTGCGAGCTTGCGAAGGACAGCAAGCCGAAGCTTATCGCGAAATTCTGCTCGGAGAACGGCTACGATAGCGTTGAAGGCATGGTAGGCGTGATGGCGGATTTATTCGCAGCCAACGATATATCGCACGAGAATGCAATATCTCTCTGCGGCAGTCTTATAAATAGTATGTCGGCAATTGTTGACAGGATAGATAATGTAAAGTAGAGTTAATTAACTGTAAATTTTGTAGAATAATATTAAAAAGTTTGTAAAATGGCAAAAATGAATTTCGATTCGCTTTTCGGAAGCGAGTTCAACAAGGTTGAAAACAGCGTGGTTGAGAACAAGAGTGAAAGGTATGTTGATGATAATCTTTACATACCGAAATTGGAAGATGCAAAGAAGGGCGTGTACACGGCTCTTATCAGATTGCTTCCAAATGCTGTGGATTACAGCAGGTCTATCATCAAGAAGATATCCTACTACCTTAAGGATGTAAACGGAGAGAACGGCGTTTACGTTGATTCACCTGAATCAGTCGGACTGCCATGCCCGATAAGCACTCTTCGCTCAAAGCTCTGGAAGGGTGATATCGCAAGCAGAATCGCAGTTGCGAAGGCTAATGCAGGCAAGGAGACAAAGTATTGGTCGCTCGTCTATATTATGAAAGACCCGCAGCATCCGGAACTTGAAGGCAAGGTGAAGGTATTCCGTTTCGGCAAGAAGCTTTACGACAAGTATGTTGCAGCATCGTCAACGAATATGGAGGAAGGCGAAGGCATCGCAGCAAACCATATCATGTACGGAAAGAACCTGTCGCTCGTAATCAAGCTGAAGGACGACTATGTGAACTACGATGACAGCACATTCGGTGCAAGAAAGCCGGTTGAAGTAAACGGAGAGCCCGTTGATAGCACTCCTCGCGGCTATGAGTTAATCGAAAAGCTTTACGAGAATGCTCCGGATTTGAGCAAGTATGAATATCACGAATGGGATGAAACCACATTGAACAAGGTTCTTGCCAATATCAAGACTTTCGATGCTATTCTTAAGAATGGCGAAGGTACGGAAGATATCGAAAACGTTGTTACACAGAAGAACGAGAAACCGAAGGACCCGATTGATGCAGCTTTCGGCGAAGCATCGCAGCCTTTCGTAAAGAAGCCTGTGGTAAAGCCTGCGGCAAAGCCTGCGGCAAAACCGGCAGTCGAGCCGAAGCCTACGCAGAATGCTGATTTGTTTGACGAAATCGAGGATTTAGACCTTTAGGAATATGCGGATATCGGCTACCCATGCCGATATCCTTTTATGTGCAATATATGAATTTTTAACTTTGTAAATACTTTTGAAATGAGCGAAGAAGTAAAGGAAGTAAAGCAGGAACTGAAGAAGAAAAGCGAACTGCTTGAAGAACAGAAAACATTGGTGGAGCAGTACAACAAGGGTACGGAAGAATTGATGAACCGCGAATTCATTGTAAAGATAGGCAGCCGTTCAAAGCTGAACGCATTGCAGAAGTTCGTGGAACACGATATTCAGAGCGACTATTACAATGCAAGCGGAATCATGATGCTCTATACGAACATCAAGCAGCAGAAGCCTTTTACGAAGGCTCAGGACTGGGACGGCACTATTATCATGAATATGATGTCGCTCAAGGCGTTGTTCATCGGATTCCAGGCATGGAAGGGCAAGGGTGCATTTGAAACCGTTGCATTTCTCGAATTGCTCAAGGACGTTGCTCCTGAGGTTGTAAAGCATATCAAGACCATTAACGAATGTCAGGATTCGTTCAGGGGACTTCATGTAAGGCTTAACGAAATTGACACGCTTCTTGAAAACAAGCAGTACATAGACGACTGCCCCGAAGTAGATGCCAAGTCAGCCGTTAAGGAGAATGAGGAAGCACTTGATAAGATTCACGACGAAATCGAACCGGTTGTCGAATAATATTTAGTTCTTTGATTTGTCCGTAGGGGATGACGGCACATGCCATTGTCCCCTTTTAAATGCCGAGAGTGATGATTTTTTATGATGGTTCGGTAACATTGTCAAGCGGAGTGAGAAAGTCCGTTGTGAGCGATATAATCCGCCTGATACCAAGCGGTGCGGGAACGCTGTATGACATATTCGGCGGAGACGGATTGGTATCTGTGAACTGCACGGGTCACAGGTCTTCCGTGGTCTATAACGATGCCGATATGACGAAGGTCAGGATGCTGCTTGATATGCGTGACGGGGTTTCCGTGAAGCCGAAGAATATGAACGGCATCGAGTGGCGGCATCTAATCCGCATACTGAAGCGCATGCGTTTCTGGAATAAGGGCTTTTCGGAAGTATGGCGTGATATGCTTCGTGAGATTAAGCACGATGATTTTGTGCTGTGCCAGAAGCCTGCCGTTGGTTCCCCTTATGGAACAGGAAAGTGGAGCGGCTCTAATGATGCGGAGCTTCTGCGCAGGCTTGTAACGCTTACCAATTCACATATAGGCTTCGGGCTTCTTGTTTCGTCGCGCGGCAAAATGGGCGGCTATCGCGGATGGTGCAAGGGCATGGGTTACATATCGTATGATGTCGGCTACATAAATCCGTTCACAAACGGAGTATCACAGGACGAATCGGTTTACATAACGAACTTGAATAAGATATAGTATGGATGATATGACCTACAACGACAATGTAATCAAGGGCAGCCTGCTTTGCGCAATGAAGGAGATGGCATTGAAACTTCCCGCAAGGCGTTTTGATATTTCGGTAATGCTGTGCGATAACGCATGAGAGTTTACGGTGTCATCATACGAAGGGCATCATATAGGCGGAAGCACAGCCGTTGCCGTAAGGTATGTTGCACTTGAGCGTAATGCCAATTCCAGCGAAGGCGGTGATATGCTTGTGGATTGCTGCGATGGTGATACGAAGCGCATGTTCACTATAAATGCGGATAGGCTGAATATGCTGAATGTAATGAAGATAATGAAGGTGATTTTATAATATTCCAACAGATGAAAGCGATAGTAATTGGAGATATACACGGAAGAACCAATTGGGAGGAACTTATAGAGGCGGATGCCCTGAATATATTTGTGGGCGACTACTTTGACCCGTATGAGAATATTCCGTTTGCGAAGCAGGCTGATAACTTCAGGAAGATACTCGGCTACAAGTCGGCTGCCCCCGATAATTTCATTCTGCTTTACGGCAATCACGACGCCCATTATTTTGTTCCTAATGAGCGTTCAAGCCGTTATGACTATGATAACGCTGAAGTGATAGCCAATATTTTCGCCGAGAACAAGGGGCTTATGCACGGCATTGCCTATGCGCCTGATGACAAGCATCTTGTATCACATGCAGGCGTTACTGCGGAATGGGCGGCACGAGTGCTGAAGGGCATAGGCGCGGAGTCAAGACCGAAGGCTATTGCCGATGCCGTGAACGCACTCTGGGAGAAGGATAAGCGGGCGTTCACCTTCATGTATAATTGCAATGACAGATGGGACTGCTATGGGACAAGTGAGACGCACAGCCCGATATGGGTGCGTGATGAAACGCTCGACATGCATGCGATAAATAGGGAGTCCGACTGGAAGCAGATAGTCGGTCATACCCAGCGGGGCTGCGTAATGGTTGACGAGCATTGCGTATTCGTGGATTGCCTTGGATATGCAACGCAGGCGTATGAATTTGAAATAGAATGTTTAACTGAAAATACCGATAGCGATGGCAAGGACAACAAGTAAAAAGACAAGTAAGGGCAAGGGGAGTGAAAAGCGTTACCTTGTCGAAGTGAACAAGGAGCAATTGTGGGTTCTCGAAAATATGACGGAGATTATGATGCGCCTTATCTGCGGGCAACTCGACATTGCGCTGACGAACATCTTTATGAAGGCGTATGAAAAGAACTTCCCGACACAGGCGAGGGACGCGGACGGAAAGATGACTCATGCTTATTGGGACAAGCGCGATACGCTGGCAGTCCATATAAATGAGTTCCGCAAGGAATATTGGAACTGCGTAAGCCAATACTTCGGTGTGAACTATGACCCCGAAGCCGATATACTTTATGATATGCATCAGGTCATACGCAAGTTCCGCTATGACCATCTTTTTACCAAGAAGGAGCGTGATGAGATGAAACATACCGTTATGGCTAATGAACCGCTTTCGTTTGGCAGCGAGCCTCTCATACGCATATTCGAGCGCACAGGCTTTGACAAGGACAAGTTCGTTGAAGAAGCTACGAAGTTCCTTGAGACGATATCGGAGAAGTGTGATATCATATTCAGGAAGTCAGGCGAGAAGGTCAACGGCAAGCTGCTTGTGTCGGATTTCAGGAGGGCGCTTAATGAAATCAATTGCGGTGAACTTTCTAAAGCCGATATGGATGCAAGTGAGAAGGTAGGTATAAATAATTGGATAAACGATAATTTTTAATACTATGGCATATAATTTTTTAGATGACTTGAAGAAGGCGGGCTTTTATGAGATTTTCGGAAATCCGCAGTTTTATGCAGCATGCAACGGCAACGGCTGCAAGTGTAATAATGAGAATAAGGAAGCTCCGGAGCCTGATGATTTTTATGCGGACGGTGCGGATTGGCGTGCGCAGGTTCGTGACGGACGTTTCGTTCTTCAGGCGATTGCAACGGGCTGCGGCAAGGACGACTATACCGTGAAGGTCAATAAGGATAAGGGAGTTCTTATAGTGAAGTTCAAGAATGAGAACGATGAGCTTGAAAATGATGATTTATGGTTCATCAGTGATATTGATATCCACGTACGTCTTCCGAAGCACATAGACTACAAGTCATTCCATAAGGAAGTTGAAGATGGCTTGCTTATTGTTACGGCTGATATTGTAAAGTCTGCCGAAAAGACGGATGACGAGATTACAGTTGAATAGCCGTATTCTCCGTGCAGTATATAAATAAATTATATATGAATATTTGATTATGGGTGGAGTAAAGAAATACGGTGAATTTAGGGATAGCGGGTGCTTTGTTTCAGAGCCGTGCTATATTTCTCAAGTTGTCGAGAACAAGGCGCACGCCATACTTGTTTATTATGACAGGTATGAAACCGCGATGGCTTTCGGGTATGACGATATATCCGAACTTGCATCCGAGTGGAGCAAGAAAGCCCCGGAGATAACCACGAAGCGCGGCACAAGGCTGTCGTTTGAAGAAATGTACGGGCGCGAACTGGAGGATATTGATGCCCTTATGAGTGGTGAGTCGTATTCGTTCTTGCCTCCTGCTGCGAACGGGTTGGTAAGGAAAAGAATAATCATCCTTAAAATCAAATAGGCTATGGAAAGCGAAAAGGAAAGACAGAAGCGCGTTTATACAAAATTGCTCGAAATGACAAACGCAATTGCGAACAGGAAGAAGACAGAATAGCACAAGAGGTGATGAGAATATTCAGGTTCATACGGGCTTTGTTTAGGCACATTTTTGCGGGACGCGAGAATGTGTACTTCGCCGAGTACATCGAGAGACTTCGCACCTGCAACAAGTGCGAGCATATCGACAAGCACATGTACACCTGTGGCGTTTGCGGCTGCAAGATGGATGTCAAGTGCAAGTGGGCGGATAGCGAGTGCGCGCTCGGAAAGTGGAAGGTCGTATCGGACGAGAAGTCTGTGAAGCCTGTGAAATCGGCGTTGCCGACATGTTCGGAATGCACCAGGTATTCTTCATGTGCGTTGAGTCTTGGGCTGCATGATGTAATCTGTGAAAATTACGAAAAGAAATAATATGAACTAATTGTTTAAGTTATGAAGAACTTTACTGATTTTAATGATTTTGAAGATATAACGGCAGGAGCGGTGGTTGTAACACGTGAAGATGAAGTGGGCGAATTGCTTTCTATTTTGACGGGATGTCTTGATGAGATTGCACGGAACGCAGGATGGTTCGGCTCTCCTGAAATGATTGCGGATTGCAGTGTGGAAGGTAATACCGCTTACTACGAAGCGGAGTCGAAGGAGATATGCGGGAAGGACGGATATCTTCTTATATACATGATGCAGCAGAAGTTAAGTCCGTACCTTTTATTCGGTTTCTCGGAGAACGATGTTGACTTGCGCGGATTGAAGCCAAGTGATTTCCAGTTCAGCATTAAGGATGTCAGTAACAAGTCCGCAATTACAAGCAGGATAAAAAGACTGAATCCGGAAGATGAGATAAACTACTTGGCTGCGAAGATACGCATACATTAATAAGGCTACTTGTATTTTACTTTTTAGTTTTTTTTGTCACAAGGTCGGAATTCCCAATTCCGACCTTTCTTTTTGTGTGAAATTCAATATATTATTGTTGGAATATAAATAAGTTATAACAATGGTACATACAATGGACAATTTTGACGAATTGGAGAGTGTAATCAAGGGATACATTGCCAACCTATATGGAGAGCCAAAAGACATTACAACATATAGGGATACACCGTGCGTGGTTTATGCCACATACAATATGACGAAAGATGAGGCTGCCCATTGGAATCCTTATCTTGAAAACATAGCACCTACAATTCGCAATGTGGTGTCCGGTGAATTTTGGAATTTGACACGCATATTGCAGAAGGAGTACGATGTGTGGTGCGTGCCAGGCATTCGTGACGAGTCCTTGTGCTTTGAGTTCGGTGACAAGCGAAGAAAGTATTTTTTGGAAGTGACTGTGGGCTGGTCGTCGCCTAACACGATAGTGGTCAAGAACAACACAAGTGTGTACGATTTGCATTTTGAATAGATTATACAGAGTTATGGCGGTAAAGACATTTGACGAATATACGGCAGCACCGAAGGCGAAGAGCGGACGCATGGTGCTGTACCACGGCACGAAGTCCGCGTTTGACCATTTCGACAGGCAGTTCGTGAACAGCGGCTGGGGTGAACAGGAATATGGCTATGGCTTTTATTTCACGGACTACTATGAGTGCGCGAAGGAGTACAGCCGTAACGGAGTTGTAATGAGAGTAAGCGTTCCGACTTCAAAGTATTTGTCGTACAGAAGCATATCGCGTCCCGATGCGATGGCTATTGCCAGAAAGTTCTTCAAGTATTATACGGAGGAAAACGATTACGGAAGGTATGCGTATCCAAGCGATGAAGCACGTCGTGACTTTTGGAATGAAGAATGCAAGTATCTTGCCGATTGTAACGATGGTGGAGATGTATACGGCACTATTGCATCGTTGCTCGGCAGCAATGACGAAACAAGTGAGTTTCTTCATTCAATAGGATATGTCGGGATAAAATTCCCGGCGTCTGATGGAAGCACGGGCAAAAAGTTTACCAACTATGTAATATTCGATGAAAAGGACATTGAGATAATAAAGGATTAGTTGATATGGTACATATAAGAAGGATTGATGAGATGTATTCGTTTGGGGGCGATACTATACGGATTGGTGACTTTGAAAAAATTATCGGGTGGAATGCATCCAATGTTCCAATGGACGAAAAATCCCTCCGACTTGATGACGGAACAAGAGTTGCGTATAATAGAGGAGTTAGAATAAACGGTAAGGAAGGATATACCGTGTGCTATAGATATGATATCATTAAGGGAGTTATATTTTTCCCGATAGTATTTGCAAAGGATAACAGGAGATATACGGCAAGCGATGTGAAGTCCATTGAGAATTTTGTTGAAACAGGTATTATTAATGAGCCGTTTTTGATAAAGAATGAAATTATGAAAGGTTCCGATTATAAAAGAATCAGGAAACATGAGATAATGTTTAATGATAGATTACCGTTTACTGAACTTTATGATTGGAATACGGATAGTTTTTATGGTTATTCGTATATAGAAATCGGTATCTAACGACCAATACAAAGATAATAATGATTTTTTGCTATGGTACATATAAGAAGAATTGATGAGATATTCGGCGGTTTGATGAAGCGTTTGAGCGATGACAGCAACTGGTTCTTCGATGGTGAGGAAGGTACGAATAGATGGATGGATGCCGAGATACGCAGGAAGAAAAATGCACACTTGTTTGACTTGAATTGGAATGTGCTTAAAGGCGTATCCGATGATGACATGGCGGTCTTGTGCGGTTCGGATATCTCCGCTGCACGCTGGAAGGTAGCCAAGTGTATACGGCTCGGTATCGGCTTTGATGACTTGCTCGCGGATGTGCGCTTTTGCATGGGCTTGGGCAAGAAGGAAGCACTTGCTGTTGAAAGCAGATTGAAAGATATGTTTGAAGAATAATATTAGTATAAATAATAGGAATAATAAATATTTGATGCTATGGCACATATAATGAAATTTGAAGATTTCTGCAAGTCCCGCTTCAACGAAAGCAGGGAGTATGACCGTCCGATGAGAAGGTCGTATCGCAGACTTTATGAAAATGAAAATGCAGATGCGGTATTCGCAAAGCACAAGGGCGATGAACTTACCAAGACCGATGCGGAGGACGCATACAAGATTGCGGTCGAGATGCTCGGAAAGGAAAATGCGAAGAGCATATACGGAACGGAAGAGGAATTTGCTGAAAGATATGACGCTGCGCAGGAAAGCGCGGACAAGAACGGCAAGTACAAGAGGGGCGTTATGCCGGTTATAAACAACTCCAATTTCAAGGGCTTCGACGGTGGCAAGGACGACAAGGACAGCGCACCGAGAAAGGAAGAGCTTGAAAAGGTGCTTGACGAGAAGGATGTTGACAAGAAGATTAAAGATGCCGTGTTGAGCAATCAGGTGGTTGCCTTCAAGTTCCTCGTAGGAAACGGCTTCATTGACATTGCAGGCGATGACAAGGACATTGCGAAGAAAACACAGCAGGATTTGTTCAAGGACGATGCTCTCGCACAGGAATGGCTTTCGAGCGGCGGAGGCCCGAAGGATACGAAGGATGTTGTAAAGGGTGACTACGAGTACATTTCAGTAGAAGACCTCAAGCCTATTCAGGAGCAGATATTCGTGGCGAAGGCTTTGAAGATGTCGGCGGACTCGGAAGGCGACAAGGGGAAGTTGAACTGGTTGCTCAAGGCTGACGAGAAGAGTCCGCTTGTAATCGTAAGCTCGGATAACTACATACTTGACGGGCATCACAGATGGCTCGGAGCATATTTGATTGACCCGAATGCCGAAATGAGATGCGTGAAGATTGATATGAACTGCAAGGATTTGCTCGAACTTACCAACAAGTTCACGGGCGCAATCGGAAACAAGCCGAATGTAACCGCATAATAAAATAATAAAAATATAACAGATTATGTATAAGGATATTGTAAACACAAGAAGAATGAATGAGAGTCTTGATGACAGTTTTACCAATAGTGTAATGAATACGAGAGTTCCCATTCATTTTACATCAGACGATAATCGCAACTTGAGAAGCATTGCTGTGCTTCTTAAGGCACTTTCATCAAAGTGGAGTGATTTTGTGGATGAACATTCTGAAGCAATGGATAGCAATACGGATGGATGTATTCGTAATCTCTCGTCTGTAGCCGATAAGATTATGGGCAATTGGGACGATAAAATTGTATTCTAAATGAGTTTTTTGATGTACATTTTCTTTAGTATTCCAACGGCGGATGAATAGTCCGCCGTTGCTGTATAAATATATTATATGATTAATATAATGCTATTCTTATGAAAACATACTTGGAACTTAAAGCGGATGAAGCAAAGGAAAGGGAGCTTCTTGAGAATTTTGTCAAGCTGTATGAATCCAATGCAAGCGTGAATGAGCTTCGTTCTGCACTTAACGATATAGACCTTGACCGGCTGATTGCCGAGTCGCAGGAAACTGACGAGGGCTTGCTCGGTGGTATCGCTGGTTTCGTGGGCGGTCTTGCCTTCGGCACTAAACTCGGTGACGCTATTTGCCGTGCGCTCGGAATAACGAAGGGGCTTCTCTACGACCTGTTCCACTCGAAACTGTTTACGACTGCGGTCTGCACGATACTCGGAGTAAAGGCATAATAAAATTCGGATTATGATACATATAAAGAGACTGAACGAAATGTGGGATTACGGATTGCTGTTTGATAATATGCCTTCCGCTGATACGGACGAATGCAGACCTGTTGACTGTGACTCTGGCAAAGTAAAGGCGATACTTCAGCAGGACGCGGCAAAAAGAATAATCAGGAAATATGACGCGAGTATCGGTTACGGCAACGATGATATTACGCTTGCGATTTTCTTTGACGGCAATCGGAATGAAAATGAAACGCTCTACTGGAAAAACAAGGAATCGGCGGAGAAGAAAATCCAGAGCCTGCTTCACGACCTTGATGTCGAGACCGAACTCTATTTCAGGGTTGCTGACGGCGGCAATGTCGGCTGGGATGCCAACAAGTATGTGTACGAGACAAGCGGTATCTGGGACTATAATGAAATGATTCGCGACTCGAAGTACCCGTTCGAGATGTTCTATGGTCTGAAGGGTGCGGTAACGGCTTTTGCGAACGCGCACGGCAAGGACAGCACGATGTGCGTGTGCTTCAGATGGAACAGGTATAACTGCCAATTAAAGGGCTACGCCAGTTCGACCGATATCAGATACGAGGACATCAAGGGCGATATGCTCGAATATGCCAAATCATACATCGGCAGGAAATATCCGAAACTGGATATACGCCTTTCCACTGGGAAGCGGGCTTCGGACGGCGGGCAACCCTACGAGGCTTTTGTCGTGGAGTACAGGAACGCCAAGACACCGTTTGACCAGAAAGGGAGTTTTGTGATAACACAGAACAAGTTCGGCGACGGGACTGCGGTGGTGCGTGCCCCGCTTGCTGGTGAAAGCGAACGGAAGTTCGATTTCGGCGACTGGCGGAAGGCGTTGGATGAAATCATAGATTGGATTTGCAGTTAGAGAATATAATTTTTTGCACTATGCCAGCGAAGTATTCAATGGACGAGTATGATGTGGTTGTGATATACGACAGACCCGTGTCGGACAAGGGTGGCGCGGAGTTCGAGTCGTCGATATTCTATGACGACGGGGAGGCGTTTGCCGATGCCCGCAAGTATGTGGGCGCAGGCAAGTGCGACAGCGCAAAGGTGTACCGTTACAACGGCACTACAAGGGAATATCTGTTAGCGAAGTCAACCAACCGCCTTCTTGACAAATGCACCCTTATTGGAGAAGTGGATAAAAGGGGGACTACATTATATGATAGGCGCGGGAAGGTTGTCACGGAATATGACGATATGTACGAGAGTGAAGGCGGAGTCCTTACATACGAAGAGTTTTTAATTAGGAATCAACTGTAATGAAAAACGAGAAAACGATAGAGGAGAAATATCGTTCCCTTACTGATGTGGAGCATATACTTCTCCGTCCGCAGACATATATCGGCAGCACTGTGCTTTGTGATGCATGCCGTGAATACATGTATGACGCACGGAGCGGGAAGTTCGCATTGAATGAAGTTCAGTATGTTCCTGCGTTCCTGAAACTATTTGATGAGATAGTAAGCAATTCAATAGACGAGAGCAGACGCAATAGGAAGCTGGACACGATAAAGGTTACGATAGACCAGGCTGCCGGAGAGATAAGCGTTTACGATAATGGGGGGATACCTGTTGTCATGCATAAGACGGAGAAAATGTATGTCCCCGAAATGATATTCTCAAAGCTGAGGACGGGCTCCAATTTCAATGATGACGAGCAGCGTGATTGGGTGGGTACTAATGGACTCGGCTCTACGCTGACGAATATATTTTCAACGAAGTTCGTTGTCAATACATGTGACGGCATGAATGATTTTGAGCAGACCTTCACGGGCAATATGTCGGGGCGTACGAAGCCGATTATCAAGCCGGCGAAGCGTGGTTACACACGAATAACCTATTGCCCGGATTTGGCTCGTTTTGGGCTTGAGCGTATAGATGACATTCATTACAGGATGATGGAGAAGCGTCTGTACGATGCGGCAGGCACCAATCTTAATCTTAAGATATATCTCAACGGCAAGCAGATTAAGTTCGAGTCGTTCGCCGACTACTGCTCCATGTATGCGGACGGCATAATATTCGAGAAGGGGAAGGGATGGGAGGTCGGCTTCGCTCCGAGCGAGACATTCCGGCACATATCGCTCGTCAACTCGGCTATGACGAGGGATGGCGGAACGCATGTGAATTACATCGCGGACCAGGTTGTGAATTATCTGCGTGAAAGGATAAGGAAGAAATACAAGGCTGACCTGAAGCCAAATGAGATAAGGAACCACATGTTCGTGTTCATTTCATGCACGGTTAACAATCCGTCGTATTCGTCGCAGACGAAGGAGAAGCTCATTACCGAGCCGAAGAACTTCGGCACATCGCATATTGTTTCCGAAAAGACGCTGAAGGATATATTCGCATCCGAAATAACGCAGGTCATACTTGATTGGGTTAACCGCAAGAACGAGGCTGACGAGAAGGCTGCCGTGCGTGCAGCCAATAAGAGTCTTTCCAAGGAGAAGATAAGCAAGCTTATTGAAGCGAAGGGGCGCGATAGGCGCAGATGCAGCCTTATGCTCTGTGAGGGTGACAGCCCTATGGCTGGCTTCCGCAAGTACAGGAATCCCGAAACGCAGGGTGCGTTTCCGCTGCGCGGCAAGAGCCTTAATGTGCGTGAGCTGTCCGAAAAGAAAACAATAGAAAATCAGGAGCTGAAATCCATAATGGCTGCGCTCGGCTTGAAGCTCGGTGTATCCCCGTTTACATACGATGGCAGCGGAAGGCTTGTCAAGGATACTATGCGCTACGGGGAGATATACATTTACAGCGATGCTGATATTGACGGCATATCATGCGCGAGCCTGCTTGTGAACTTTTTTGAGAAGTGGTTTCCTGAGCTGTTCATGGAGCATCGCATAGCCCGTTGCGAAACGCCCGTTGTTGTTGCAAAGAATAGGGCGTCGAAGAAAGTATTGTGTTTCTATTATGATGATGAATGGGATGCATGGGCGGCAAAGAATGACTTATCCAAATGGGATATATCTTACAAGAAGGGCTTGGCTGCGCTTACTGATGAAGAGTACGCCGAGATAATCCGCAAGCCCAGACTTTACTACTATGAGCTTACCGACGCTTCCCGTCGGAAACTTGAAGTCTGGTTCGGCGGGGATAGCGATGCACGCAAGAAGGCTATTGCCGAAGCCGATGTGGAAAGGGAGTATATTGAACCGAAGCGTGAGAAGAAGCCCGCGCAGAAGCCGCAGCCGAAGTTTGAAGTGAAGAGATTGAAATTGTTTTGATTTCCGATATATTCATAATGGGGAATGGAATAATATAATATTTAAGATATGGCAGTACATATAAAGAGATTGGACGAGATGCAGAATATGACCGAGAACGAACTTGATGCTCTCCGCAGGTTTGCCGGCGTAGTTTCGGATGCATTCGGAGGAAGATGCACGAGTTCGGTGAATCGTGCGGAACATACGGTGACATACGACTTCGGTTCGGTCGCTGGGAACTTTGATACGCTTCGTGACAGCTTTATGAATAGCGTTTCGATGTGCGTATCCGAAATGAATGATATAGGGCTGTCCGTTGACACGGAGGACTTGTGGGAGTGCATCGCAGTCTATGCGGATGACGCTGATGGCGGCTTTATTTGTTCGGTTGAGATAGTTCCGCAAAGGGATGGAAGCAACCGCTTTGTAAGGCGCGTGGTCGTTTCTATGGAATATAATGAATGTTTTGGCTTCAATGAATAGTCGTGCGAAAGAAAGGGATGTGGAGTATCGCGGACGGCATCTCTGCGGTCAGTGGTACTACGGAAACCTCATCGAGCGCATAGCCGACTCGCCTGTTCCCGAAACGCCATGCGCATACAGGAGCGTTATGATAGGGGACAAGGAGGACGGAAGCGCGGAAGGAGTCGAGGAAGAAACAATAGGTCAATTCACTGGGCTTTTCGATATTGGCGGCAACCGCATATACGAGGACGACATCCTGCTTACCGAAGGCGGCTGGGGCGGCGTTGTCGCTTGGAACTCCAACGGGTACTTCTACATAGTCGAGAAGTGGAGATATGTTTCGGACGAATGGGAAGAGCCATCGTGTACTCCGCTTGGGGAGATGCTCCAAGTGACGAAACTCCGCGTGGTCGGGAATGTCTTTGACAATCCAGAGATTGTTCGGGAGTGGAAATATAAATAAGTTATATATAATATAATTCTGAACAATATGGCACATATTAAGAATTTTAATGAATTTGTGAATGAAGCAAGCATAGCAGTGTATCCGCCTCGTGGCAGTAAGCGTGTTAGACAACTTGGTGCGGAAGAGTATATGGATATGGGCAATCCGGATATCAAGGACTTTAACGATACCCTAAAGCCTTTCAAATACAAGGGCTGCTGGCTGTATCCGGTGGCGGCAATGTATAAGACTTTCGATAAAGCTTATGCTGATAAAATATTGCAATGTATCGCAAAAAAGAATGATATGAGTTGGTGTCCGCTCAATGACGACTTTAACACACAGGATTTTCGTGAAGCATTGGGGAAGTACGGCTATGGAAAATGTGAAGTGTTTGCATATAGGAGCGAGCATACGGGGATAGATTTCTATAAACCTGTGTATGGCGGTTTTGGTTCGGGCGACTATTTTGCCGAGTACGATATTTGGCGTGCGGGTGATACCAATTGGCGCGAAATCGAATACAAACTTAATGAGATATTTGATAAGTGCTGCCCTGAAACCGCTTACTATACAAAACATTAAAGAATAACGGAATTAGATTGGACATGGTACATATTGTGATGAAATCCAACGAGTACATTTGATTTCGAGGATGAATCCATGAAGGTTTATGTGGATAAATATGGAAAGGTTCAAAAAGCAGTGGGTGCGCTTGCAGAACTTATAAGATGTGATTTTTTACCATAAAGCCCGATGCATTATATCGGGCTTTTTTTCTGGCTTCCGTGCGGTATAAATATGATATGTAATGCTCAACTAATACGGATATTATGGACATTCGCTTACGAACCATTGATAATTTTTTGGATGTTGACCAGAAGCAGTTTGCAATGTCGGTCATAGAGGACAGGGCTATTCCGTCCGTCATAGACGGCTTCAAGCCCGTGCAGAGAAAAATAATATATGTCGCCAATAGGCTTTGGAAGACGGGAAGGGAGAAGCCGATGAAGGTCTTTCAGCTTGGAGGTCAGGTTTCGTCACTTGCGCTGTATGCACATGGCGATAGTTCTATGAACGGGGCGATAACGGCAATGGGACAGTCGTTCAAGAATAATCTGCCGCTGCTTGAAGGGATAGGTCAGTACGGAAGCCTCCGTGTTCCCGTTGCCGGTGCGCCGAGATACATAGGTACTATGCTCTCCCCGAACTTTCGGCTTGTCTATAAGGATTTCGAACTTCTTGAGAATAAGATGGAAGAAGGGTACGAGATAGAGCCGTCCTTCTTCCTGCCGATAATTCCTATGGTCATAATCAATGGCAGCAGCGGAATAGCGGTTGGCTATGCAACGAATATACTGAATAGGAATCCGGAAGATGTCGTTGAAGCGTGCATATCCGTGCTTAAGGGGAAGCGCATCTGCGAACTGAAGCCATGGCTTTCGGAGTTCGGCGGGCGGTATGAACGCGATATGGATAATATTAACAAGTGGAACATATATGGCACTTATAAGATAGTGAATACCACAACAGTCCGTGTAACCGACATACCTCCGTCAACCACTTTCGAGAAGTATGAGGACTACTTGGATTCGCTTATTGATAAGAAAATAATAGTGGACTATGAGAATAATAGTTCTTCTTCCGTTGACTACTTGCTCAAGTTTACAAGAAGCGGTTTGAAGGATATCATTGATTCGGGGAAGCTTGAAAATCTGCTGAAGGTGAACTCGTCCGAAACGGAGAACCTTACTACGCTTGATGAATGCGGTCATCTTAAGATATTCGCAAATGTGGAAGAGCTTGTGGAGTACTTTGTGACATACAGGCTCGGCTGGTATGCGAAGCGCAGGGAATATATGCTTCGGAAGCTGAACGATGAGAAGCTCATGATGGAAAGCAAGGCTCGCTTCATAAAGGCTATCGTGGACAAGAAGCTGAAAGTGAATAATGTCCCGAAGGCTGAAATAACGGATTGGCTTGAACGGAATAAGTTTGACAAGCGCAACGGAGGATACGATTATTTGATAGGCATGCCGATATACAGTCTGACGAAGGATAAGTACGAAGAGCTGCTTGGCGGCATAGAGAAGCTGATAGCGGATATTGCGGATATTGAGAAAATGACTCCTAACGATATGTATCTGGATGACCTTAAGGAATTGCGCAGGAAACTTCAAAAAAGATAGTGTTATTTCAATATATTATAATACGCATATAATTAGAAATTTAATTCATTAGGCGATGAACTATGGACTGCCCTATATGGGTTCGAAATCTAAAATAGTAAAGGAGTTCTTCCATATATTCCCGAAGGCTCGACACTTTTATGATATGTTCGGCGGAGGCGGCGCGGTGACGCATTATGCGGCTAAAACGGGGCGTTATCAGCATGTCCACTATAACGAGTTATCCCACATAAAAGATACTTTTTCTGGGGCGATAGATGGGCTGTATTCGGATATGAGCCATTGGGTTACACGGGAAGAGTTCGAGCAGAAGCGGATGACGGATTCATACATTGCGCTTTGCTGGTCTTTCGGCAATAAATGCGATACATACATATACGGCAAGGAGATGGAGCATTGGAAGCGCGCACTTCATTATGCACGCGTTCTCGGAGATACGGGCGAGTTCGAGAAGTTCGGCATAAGGTGCGACGGCAGCGATGTTTCGGCGCATAAGAAAAAATACAGAGATGCGTATGTCCGCTGGTACATAAGGGAGATTCTCAAGCTTGACCTGGACTCGCTTGGTGATATTGACTCGCTTGACGTTGACGGCTTGGAAGGGAAGTATCCGCATGAAACCGTATCCACACTGAAAAGGCTTCTTGCCCTTGATAACTTTGAGGCGTTGCAGAACTACAGCAATTCAAAAAGGGTTATAGAGCTCGGAAGCCTGAAGCGCATGAAGGATAACGGCAGGCTTCTTATTACGCAGATGGACTATCGTGATGTTCCCATTGAAGACGACAGCGTAATCTACTGCGACCCGCCGTACAGGGGAACGGGCAGTTATGTTGTCAATAAGGAAGGTGATGGCTTCGACCACGAAGCGTTTTATGATTGGTGCGAGAGCCTTGATAAGCCCGTGTTCATATCCGAATACGGCATGCCTGAAGATAGATTTGACTGCATACTTGAGATGGAGCATAGATGCACCCTGAGCGCAACGGAGAATACGGCTGTCATTGAAAAGATATTCGTGCCGAAGAGACAGACGGAGAAGCTGACCAAAAGATTATCGCTGTTCTAAAATGCATGATGATAATAACATACGGCTTTTGTGCGGCGACTGCCTTTCGCTGATGAAGGATATCCCCGATGGAAGCGTGGATGCCGTGATATGCGATTTGCCTTACGGCACTACTGCGAACTGCTGGGATGTGGTCATTCCGTTTGAATCCTTGTGGGAGCAGTACGGCAGGGTTGTCAAGCCGAAGGGCAATATCATATTGTTCGGAAGCGGGTTGTTCGCATATCGGCTTGCGTTGTCAAATGAACGGAAGTTCCGTTATGAGCTTATATGGAAGAAGTCCAAGTGCGGCTCTCCGCTTACGGCAAAGTACATGCCCATGAAGAAGCACGAGAGCATACTTGTATTCGGTGACAGCGCGTCGTACTATGAGCCGCAGATGCAGAAGGGAGAGCCGTACCGGAGGAAGTTCACGGAGCATAAGACGAATAATCATCAGTTCGGAATAAAGGGCGTGGAATACACGAATGAAGGGTGGCGGTATCCGTCCACCGTTCTTGACTTCCCGCAGAAGTGGAGAAGGCAGGACCAGATTCACCCTACGCAGAAGCCCGTTGAGCTTATGGAGTTCCTCGTCATGTCGTACTGCCCAGCCGATGGGGTTGTCCTCGATAATTGCATGGGCAGCGGAAGTACCGGCGTGGCGTGCGTGAATACGGGCAGACGCTTCATAGGCATGGAGCTTGAAGAGCGATACTTCGGCATAGCGGAGAAACGAATATCGGATGCGTGCAATAGACTGTTTTGAATTAATAATTTATAAACGAAATAATATGAAATTGGAACCATTACATGATTTGACGAAGTCCGGCTTCATAAAGGTCTTGGACGAAAGCAGCCATAGGAAGATAGATGCTGCCCATGTTGAAGATGGCGCGAAGATAAGCGTGCTTGGTGATTATGCTGCGAATAATAATCCCGATATCAATATGTTCGAGTTTTACTTCTACATTGGCGGCAAGGAGTACTGCGGTCTTGAATTGTATGTCATGGGATATGAACTTGATGGGGAATGCGACAAGGCGGAGCATCTGAAGATAGCATTCAATTCCCCGAAGGAGCTTGATATCGACCTTAAGGAATTGTTTACCGGGCATGGAAGGGCGGATATACTAATCTGCCGTGCGAACCGTACGGGGCAGTACACCGCCATGCATCTGTTCGAGAACTGCAAGCTCATGTGCAGCAGCCGTGAGAAGTTGTCGGATAATGTATATAAGGAAACACTTAACTTTGTGATTAGCAAATAGTTATATTTAAAATAATTTATTGAATATTTGGCGGAAAGTGTTTCTGCTTTTCAATATATTATTGGTCTATAATAAATTGACTTTTTGTATGAATGAAGAAACCAAACGACTGATTTTGCAGAAAGCCGATGAGCAGCGGCAGCTCTATGATGAGCATCATTCGCTTGAGCAGGGCTGCAAGGTGCTTATTAATGGAGCGTACGGTGCAAACGGAACACCGCTGTACGGCTTCTACAATCGTGATTTCGCAGAATGCATCACGAAGCAGGGCAAGCATGCCATACTTTATGCGGAGCGATGCATAAATGATTATTTTATGAACCATTGGGTGCATGACAAGGAATTGCATCGTGCAATGGGAGTGGAAGTTCATGGGGCGGTAAAGGATGAAGTCTCCGTTTACATTGACACGGATTCATGCTATACTTCCTACGAACAGATTATTGAAACAACCGACTGGTGCTACAAGGAAGGGGAAACCAACTGGCGAATAAAGTTCCGAAAGCCGGGTGACAAGCCGAATGAATGGCGGTATAGATATTTCTGCGGGCGCAAATCGGAAGAGTATGTGAAGCGTGCCTTCGGGCTTGATAATCCGCAGAAGGTGGAAGAGTATGTGCTTGAGCGCGTCAAGGGCGAGGTAAAGGATTTCGTTCTGCTTATCAACGAGCTGAAAATGGATAAGTATTTCAGGGAATGCTTTGAGAAGTATGCCGAAGAGCTTGCAACGAAGAACTATCTTAACTTTGAGCTTGAAACATACGCTGATGCGGGCATTTGGTGCGCCAAGAAGAAGTATGCGCAGAACTTGCGTTGGAGCGATAAGCTGAAGAAGACCGACTGCTATCCTTCGCTGACGAAGATAAAGGCGAAGGGGCTTGAGCTTATTCAGGCGAGCGCACCGGCGGCTGCGAGAAAGCTGATAAAGAAGCTTGTGCTGTGGATGTTCGAGAACCCGAAGTTCACGCAGGCTGATATGTACAGGAAGATAGATGAGTGCCGACGCATATTCGATAACTTCCCGATAGAGGACTTGTGCTGGAACAAGAAGCCCAACGGTTATGCGACTTATGTCATAAAGGATACCGATACGATAGAGCTTGCATCAAAATGTCCAGCCACGGTATCGGCATTGGCGTTGTATAATTTCCTGCTTAACAGACATCCGAGCCTTGTGAGCATATATCCCCGTCTGCACGATGGCAGCAAGTACAAGTACTACTACTGCAAGCCGCAGCGCGGAATAGAAATGTTCGCGTTTGAAAGCGGGCTGTTCCCGAAGGAGTTCGCCCCGCAGATAAATAAGGATGCATGCTTTGAGCATGGGGTGCTTGACCCTATCAACAGATTTATGATAGCAATGGGCTTTGATAAGCTCGGCAGCAGTTTGAGTACACTTAATAAACTATTCTAACTTGTAATATATTAGGATTATATGATGAAAAAGATTGACGACAGCAAGACCGTTGAGAATAACGAGATGCTTGAAGAGAAGTTCAAAAGCGAACGCACGGAATGGAATACGAAGATAGGGGAGCTGCTTAACGACATAAAGGCTAACGGCAAGCTTGCGGAAACGCAGGCGTATGCGCTTTCGTACAGGCAGATGCTTGTTGAGAAGATGACGCAGTACAGAATTATACTTCATAAGCGTGCAACGCAGTACGACAAGGTGCGTGTTGAACGCCTTACGCAGTATATGACCGAAGGCGACTACAAGTTGTCGGGGGCGGAGCGTGCTGATTTCGTTTCAGCCGATTATGCGGCAATGCGGATGCAGATGAATATGTTTCAGGACCAGATTGACTGGATAAGCGAAACTCTCCAGACGCTGTCCAATTTGCAATTCGCCATAAAGAATAAGATAGAATTAATCAAGGAGGAGATTTTCTAATGATACTTGAGATAAAGCAAAGGAAGAATAGCAATGACCTTACTTTCTCGTATGTCAATTCGAAGGGTGAGATATGCTATTCTATATGTCCGATAATTGATTTCAGCAAGAGGATTGACGATAACTTCAATTGGGTTGTGACGAAGTCGGGAAGCGAGAGTGCGGTAAAGGGCAAGATTAACTGGGACGGCAAGCCCGTCAGACGGAGCATTCCGAGCATATTTGATGAAGTGCGGACACCGCCTATTACCAATCCCAATGACCCGCGCATAAAGTATGAGAACCTTACCACTTCGCGCTGCATGGAGGTGATACAGTCAAGATACAGCGAGAAGGCACTTGCGGAGCTTAATTGCTACAAGATGCCGAAGATGACTTTCATTGATATTGAAACGGGCATGAGTACCGAAGGTTTCGAGAAGCCCGAAACTGCAAGGCAGCCCGTAACCGTAATCGGCATGGCTACGGAAGACCATAGGATAATAGTTTTCGGAATAAAGCCGCTTACGCAGGATGAGATGCTCCGTATTCAGTATGATATTAATGAGCATACGAAGAGCCTGAATAATGTCCATTTTGAGTTTGAGTACCGTTACTTTGAACGTGAGAGTGACATGCTTCTTGAGTTCTACCGGAACATGAAGCGCATGGGCATGATAAGCGGATGGAATGTAATAGACTTTGACTGGGCGTATCTTTTCAACAGGGGGCGCAAGCTCAATATAAACGTCCCCGCCGAGGTAAGCAAGTTCGCAATGACAAGCGGCAAGGAGAATATTCCTACCCATATTCCGATGGTTGACTACATGGAGTGCTATAGGCGTTGGGATACGAGCGTTGAGCAGAAGGAGAATCTGAAGCTTGACCAGGCGGGCTTTGATGTACTTGGCGTGCAGAAGGTTCATTTCAGCGGCTCGCTTCAGGATTTGTACGAGCGTGACTTCCCGAAGTATGTCTACTATAACGCAATTGACTGCATACTCGTTGAGCAGCTTCATGAGCGAATGCGGCTTACCGATATAGGCTGCACGCTTGCGTGGATAGCGAAGACTCCCGTGAATAGAATGCACAGCGTTGTTGCGACCACCGAAGGTGCGCTTGCTGATGCGTATAGGCGTAACGGGCGTGTAATAGCCGACAGCGGCAAGAAGAAGTCAGGTGATGCGGAAGGCTATGAAGGTGCGTTTGTGAAGCCGCCGAAGCCGGGCATGCACCTGTATGTATCGTGTAATGACTTCGCTTCGCTGTATCCCAATATTATGCGTGAGCTGAATATGTCGCCTGAAACGCTTATAGCGAAGGTTGACGAGAATGACGAGGAAGCGAAGAAGAAGTGGAAGGACAAGGGCTACATTGTCAGCCACAGCGGATGCGTATTCGAGCCGAACAGTGTCCCTGGTGTATTCGCAACTCTGATAGGCGACATATATAATCAGCGAAAGGCGTTCAAGAAGAAGAGCTACATGTATGCCGATAAGCAGCGCAAGCTTGAAGAGCTTGCGAAGCGTGTTGACCTGAGTGATGATGAAGCATTGGCGGAGATGAATAAGATACTCGAAGCATAGAATCTTTCATGCAACAATTATATTTTGGCGGCGGGCGGCATGTCCGCCGTTTTTCTTCGCGTATAAATATAATATACTATAAAACGAATATTATGAAGTACATAAAGACTTTCGATGAATTTTTGACTGAACAGAGAATAGAGAATATTCTTGAGGGGAAGGATGCCGTATATAATGGCATGACGCTTGACGAACTCGTTGATAAATGCGTTAAGTTCAAGGGAAGCGATAAGCGGTTGCTTCAGTCCCTTATAAAAGTCCTTTCCAATACGGACTATACGAAGAATTACATAGACCTGCTTAATGAGCTTCTTGACGATAAGCGTGTACGCAGAATTATGAGCATGGGCTTCGGTGGAAAATGGGCTGATATTAAGATTGATATTTCGATGGATACGACAGCCGTAACGGGCGCATTGCATCCTACGCAGAACGAAATAGACCTTGTGAAGAGCCTTAAGTTCTCGCTTAATGATTTTGCAGGCAGTGACGGTAAGGGCAGCATATATCATTTGCATAATAAGCCGTTCATGCTGAAGAATACTCCTATCGTTACATTTAACGGCAAGTATATAATTGATGGTCACCACAGATGGTCGCAGTTCTACTGCTTCAATCGCGTATGCGACGGCAAGCCGACAAAATGCGGAGCAATCAACTTCAGCAACAAGTCGCTTGAGCCTATTGACATACTGAAGATAACGCAGACTACGCTCGCTCTTGATACTTATCCGAAGGAGATAAAATCGGAGGTCGGAAACGATAGGGACGAGTACAATCTCCTGAGCAATAAGTGCAGTAAGAATTTCATCCTGAAATACATAAGGGAGAATATTGTTGACGGCGTCTATAAGCAGATGATAGAGTATCATAGGGGTGACGGGGTTACCACGAATAACGATGTGGTCGAGTTCATTCTCAACAATTGCCTTGAGATGCGTAAGAGCAACAAGTGCATAAGTGATGCTCCGAACAGGGAAATCATGCCGCAGACAGATGACGATGAAGACATATTCAAGAACCTTCGTCAGACATCGGATATATCATAATTTGTATTATATTCAGATTATGCATGGGCGGATAATCATCCGCCCATTTTTATAAATAATGCATAATAGCATTACTTATATTATGTCCGACAGCGTACTATTGAAATCAGTGAAATGCGTGCTTGACTTCGGGGGCGGAAGCACGTGCCAGATTATATGCACAACCGAAGATGCGGATTTGCGCGAGAATACCATAGTGAGCGTGTACGATTCCGCCGATAATGGAAGACTCGTGGAGTGTGATGTGGAATATACAGCCAATGTGATTACCATTAGTGCGAATGATACATCCGATACTCTTTATGCGGTATTGCATACGAATAGGGATTATATGTTCGAAGGCGTTTACGAAGACATTGATGCGTCGGATTCGGAGTCTGATGTAATAAGATATGATGAAATACTTATAGCGGTTGGTGAGGGATGCTGATGCCGTATAAATACTATGAAGGCTTTGCCATATTATATATGAATATTATATGAGAACATTTTATACTGATTTGAATCTTCGGAAGAATAAGCTTCTGAATGCGGTGGTTCACAATCTTACGACTTTGATTTCAGGCAGCGAGAATTACATAGTACCCGAAGCCGGTCAAATGGGATATTACGATGGCGGACTTTACATAGGCGTGCTTGATGGCGTGCAGTATGTATGGAAGAAGCTTTGCATGGATTCCGATATTTTATGTTTGGACGGCTCGCATAATGTTATTACCATAAGCAATTATACCGCAGCCAATAATGAATATGCGACAAAGAAGATAGAGTTTTTTGACGGGGTGCAGACGGATGGCATTATTGATACGGCTTCGCAGCCATCGGATACTTTGTATTTATCAAGGGCTGTTACCGCTTCCAATCCTATTATTACACATGATGACCTGACGGGCATTGTAGGTGCATTGCTCTATAAGGGGGTTGTTAATTCCAATAGTGACCTTCCTACAGCAGGCACTCCTAATGTTGCGGCTGGTTGGACTTATATAGTCGGAACGGCTGGAACTTATGCAGGAAATGATTGCGAAGTGGGTGATATGATAATCGTCCAAAGCGTGTCGGGCGGCACGATTACATTCAATATCATTAACGGGGAAAACCAAGTAATAAATGCAGGTGCAACCATTACGGCAGGCGGACAAGCTGAAACGTTAGCCACGGTAGATGGTGTGAATATTACCGCAAAGGTTAATGTAACTAACGGCAGTGCGACAATTGCTTCCAAATTAGGAAATAGCATCACACTGAAGGCTGGCATAATGCAGAGCAATAACACGGGTACTGTTGCGAATAGCAGCGGTGCTGATATTACGCTTGCTGATGTCGCTTCAACAGGTAATGCGAATGAACTTGTGGTGGATAGTGCCACTTACGGAGGTTTGACACCCACTACGAATGCACAAACTGCACTGAATAATCTTGCAGCCGCATTGGGCAATGCGAATATTCAGATAGACGGACATGTCGGTAATATTACAACAGGCAACGGCTTGACCGATGTTGCTTCCGACGGCGGCAGCTTCGGAATCAACATAGACGGCACGAATGCAAACGGCTTGTATCTCGCAGGCAGCACGGAAGGAAGCAGGACACTTGCAATGCATATAGCAAGCGGAGCGGATTTCGGTGCAGTAAAGGTTACGGCTGGAAATGGCTTGAGCATTTCGGGCGGCATTGTTTCGTATGAGCATAATACTTCGGCTGTGACAATTGCAAGCAGGAATGCATCCACGAATGAAGTTACAATTAACGGAACCTTGACTCCTGATGCTTCCGATGCAATTACGGCATCCGATGCAATAGTGCTTAAGGCTGTCGCTTCAACGGGTGCAGCAAATGAGTTGACGGTCACGAGTGCCATTTATGGAAGCGGAAGCGCAACAACCAATGCACAGACCGCTATGACGAATTTGGCGGATGCCGTCAGCAATGGCGCGAAGATATGGACGCTTACCAATCCGAGCGCATTGTCAAGCCAGTCGAATACTTGGACTATAAGCATAACGGGCGCACAGGCGGCAGGCTCCATTGTGATTTTAAGGGATAGCACGGGTGATGTTGATTGCGGAAAAACATACAGCGGCAATACCGTTACGCTTACCTTCTCGCTGAATGCAAACGATACTATAGCCAGCGGTGCTATTACTGCGGTCATCCTAACGCCTAATAGCGCAACAGCCGTGTCTTAAAAATAGTGTTATACATCAGGCTTGCGGTTATGGGATTTCGCTACCACTCGTACAACGAAGGACTGATGCTCGGCGGTGTAGGATGAAATGCACCGCCTTTTTTTTATTTAAAAAACAAAACTATTCATATCTTTTCAATATATTGTGCCTGTATGGATTTTATCATGAATGAAATAAGGCGCGGCTTGGGCAATATCCTTTCACGAACATTCCGCACGGATAATGTGAAAAGGGTTGTGAAGGAGTTTCCTGACCGCCTTAATTTTGCATGTCCGTACTGCCGTGACAGCTCGCATAACAGATACAAGAAGCGCGGTAACATATATCTTAACGACCTTTCGTTTCATTGCTTTAACTGCGGTGCGCATGAAAGCCTATGGAAGTTCTTCACTTCATTTGACGAGCCTATTCCCGAATCAGTCATAGATAAGCTCTCCGATGAGCGTGACAATAGGAAGCGTGCTTCGCGCCATAATGCCGTTGTGGATAATGATACTTTCAGGCTTCTTGACTCCGTTGCGATGGACAGGGGGATATTCAAGAGCGTTCTTGGGCTTCTTGAAATAACGCACGAAGGCAAGACCAGCAAGGCGTACGAATACCTGGAAGGCAGGGATATCCCCGATGGCAAGCTTGTCCATTTTCTGTATAAGCCTGTTTTTGACGAGATTTATGTTCTTAATCTTGCCAACAACGGAAAGGACGTGGCTGGTGTCCAGATACGTTCCTTCGACCCTTCCAAGCCGAAGTATCGCTCGCATAATATAGAGAGCGTATATCGGATGTGCATGCTTAAGCTCCCGAAGGAAGGCTTAAGCGAAGATACGCTTGATGACCTTAATAAGTTGAGCCTTATCTACAATGCGCTTAATTTCAATCTTTATGGCAGCAGCATATATGTATTCGAGGGCGGCATAGATTCGTTCTTCCTGCCTAACTCCCTTGGGCAATGCGGAGTGAAGAAGGATGTGCGCTGGCTTGACAGCCTTGATAATGTCGTATATTTCTTTGATAATGATGAAGCAGGCAAGGAGCAGTCGGCTCATAAGCTGAAGAACGGGCATAAGGTCTTCCTATGGGGGAAGTTCCTTGAGAGCAACGGATACCAGTGCAAGCCGAAGGATATGAACGACTTTGTCATCTGGTGCAACGGGCAAGGCATAGATTGGTCGGCTATTGATTATTCCGCCTATGTTGGCGATAACGAATTGGATATAATTTATTTATGAAATAAAAAAGTAAAGTATGAAAGAATTATTAACAGAAAAGTACAGACCGCAGTCGCTCGATGAGATTGCGCTGCCGGCAAGACTTAAAAACAACTTCAAGGACGGCATTGTGCAGAATATGCTTTTTTACGGAACGCAGGGTGCAGGCAAGACATCGCTCGCCAAGCTCCTATGCAAGCAGTTCGGCAATTCGTGCCTTTATATAAACTGCTCATCGGAAACGGGCATAGATACCGTCCGCGAGCGCATTTGCAACTACTGCGAGACCGCTTCGCTTGTTGCCGACAAGGGCAAGCTGAAGATAGTGCTGCTTGATGAGTTCGACAATATGTCGGCAGGTTCCTATGCTGCGTTAAGAGGCGTGATAGAGAAGTATGCATCCAATACGAGATTCGTTGCAACATGCAATTTCATAAACAAGGTTCCCGACCCGATTCAAAGTCGTTTTGTCAAGATATCATTCGATTTCGAAGGCGATGAACTTGTGGAAGTGAAGAAGCAGATGGTATTCAGGCTCCGCCATATATGCAAGGAGGAAGGCTTGAATATGGACGACAAGGCTATTGCGTACCTGATTAAGCACGACTATCCCGATTACCGCAAAATCATAAACAAGATGCAGCAGCTCATGATGCTCGATAAGAACGGAGAGCCGATTACCGTGGAAGATGTCACCACCACAACGCACAAGTTCACGGAAGTATATGATATCGTGCTGTCGGGAAGCCCGGAGCCTGCGGAGAATTACAAGGCGATAGCGAATGTGTACCGCAATAAGGTTGACGATGTCGTGGCATCGCTCGGCTTGCCGTTCATTCAGTATATAATGGACACGCGTCCGGACTTGGTGCGGTTCATTCCGCATGTCACAATTATCAACGCCAAGTATCAGGCGCAGCTCGGAGATGTAATAGACCCTATGGTTTCACTTCTTGCGCTTGTGTTTGAACTTCAGGAATTGTTTAGCGGCAAAATGAAATAGTCTTTCATACTTTGCGGATGCATCCATTCGTGCGGATGCATCCTTTTCAATGATGAATTAGAATAATAATTAGGAATATGGCACAGAAGAATACGAAGAATGCGGCAAAGACTATGAGTGATGCCGATATTGATAAGATGTTCATTGAGTCGTCCGATAAGGCACTTGAACTTTGCAATCGCTTCAGGGGGGTGATACCCGAAGGGACTAATGCGGCGGAGGTCGCAATGGCATCCGTGTACATGATAGCCGCAATGGATATGGACGGGATGCTTCCGAAAGGCGGCATGGATTTCATAACCAAGCTGCTGAAGAAGCTTGTTTCAATGAATAAGGGGAACGACAAGGAGAAGAAGTCATAAGTACCTTGCACGGCTTCGCTGCGGGCTTGCTGTCGGAATATTCGCACGCATCCGATACCTCTACCGCAATTATGCATGAAGGGCGTATATGGGCTTAAAATGAGCTGTAATGATTATTCGTTATTTCATAACAAAATGAAAAAATACGATATATTGTTAATGGAACAATAAAGCAATTTGATTATGGAAGAGTATAGAAGAATATTCACGGATTTCGACAGCGAGAGATACATGTACGAAATGCAGCATGCCGAAGAGATTAATCACAGCATGGAAAGCGAAGAATAGTGGAGTATAATACGAGAAAGCCGCCTGATATGCATTGGGCGGCTTTGGCTTTATGGTACAAAATATTTTAGTTATCCATATAGCATCCGCGTGACGGGTCCCAAATGCGGACATGTTTTTCTTGTTCCGTCTTATTTCTTTCTACATCCTTTACATTGAGATTAGGGTATGATTTGACAACTGGTTCCGGTTTTGGTTCAGGTTCCGTTATTGGTTCGGGTATTGGCTCATGTTCCATTACTTCATTGGTGATTGGAACTTCAACTTGTTCTTCGGCTTCCGTCTCCGCTTCGGGAACCGGCTCCGGTTCTGGTTCGGGCAGCGGCTCTGCAATCGGCTCTTCCGCCACCTTGTCCTTCTTCGGCTGTAGCACATTGACCATAGTCCTTACGAAGCCGAGCGCGACAAGTGGCAGTATCGCACCGGATATGCAGGCGAGCACCCGCTTCTGTGCAATCGGTTCGAGCTCCTCAAGTCCGAAGAGTTCTATCCAGCCCTGATAGTTGTCGAGGGCGGAGTATGCTGCGTATGTGTTGCCCATCATCTGGAAGATGGTAAGCAGCACGAACATAAGCCAGACGAGTGCCTGCTTCTCCTTCGGGAGTATGAGCGTACTCAATAGGCAGCACATCGCACCGAGTTCAAAGCCTATCGCGAGCACCCAAGACATAGTTCCCGCGTGCGCAAGGCGGAAGAACTCCACCGAGCAGATAAGGCTTATGCACGCCACGAGGACATAGAGAAGCCCGAAAGCCGAGCAGCTCACATACTTTATTATGTTATGCCTGTCAATCTTCATATTTGTATTTGTTAAAGTTAGACACATTATTTATATGAGTGCGGAAAGGCGGGCTTTGGAACAAGCCAAGCCCGCCTTGCTGGTATCGAAAAAAAGGAGTTGCACATTAGTCGCATCCGTTCTCGCGGAGGGTGTCACCGAAACGCCTTATTATGCGTTCTATAGTGGCGACGCAATCGTGCAACGGACGGATTTTGTTCTCTCTTAAGAGCACGCCCATTTTTTGGGATTGGATTTGCATGCTCAGCCACATTTCCTCACCAGCGATGGCTATCGCCTTCTGTGTCGGTGTGAGAGTTTCTTCCATGTCATATCGGGTTTCATAGTAAACGATGTTGAACACTGGATTGTTTTCGGTGTTGTAGTCGGCATCTGTTGAATACTCCGTGAGGTCTCCGTTCCAGTCATTGTACACAGTGTCATAGTTTCTGTTTACCACCGCTATCTTGTTGTGCTCGCCAGATACGGATACAGTGACCTTCAATGTATTCTTGTCTGGTATCACCAGCCTTTTGACCTCCTGCGGCTCTATCGGGGTGTCGCCTCCGTTGTAGTCGTTGAACCTGCCTGCGATGTACGCCACCGTCGGGTATGTCGGTTGGAATTTTACGCTCTCCCAGTTGTCGAATTTCTCCTTATCGTGAGCGAGCCTCCATTTGTTTATTTCATTCAACGATTGTCCATCGTCCCAACCTATGAATGCTCGGCAGCACTCCACATACGAGTACAACTGGTATTCGTTGTCAAATCCCTCAATACTTTGGCTACTACTATACTTAAGCATAGTCTCGCAATAATCCCTATTTTCAACCTTCCAAGCACCGAACAGGTCGGTAGCCATTGTTTCCTGACTGAAACCGCAAAGGTAGGCGAGCATCACGAACATTCTTGGGTCACCACCGACTATATCGACCATAGCCAATATTCTCTCCCCGTCAATCCCCTTGCTTGAAAGGTAAGCCTTCACTCCATCATAGCCCTCTCCTCCGAAAGGAGCGAGTTCGTAGCCTATAAATCCCGGAAAACTGCCGTCCAGCCAGCCAAGCACATAATGTAAACTGTTCACTCCCATAACTAAAAAATATTATATTATCATTTCATTTCTTCTTTGCTTCGAGAAGCCGAAAGGCTGACTCGAAGGCTATGCCGTGCGCGAACACCCCGACCAGCGCGACCGCCCAGCAGGACAGAGCCACACCGAGTGCCGACCAGAGAAGGGCAATCTTCACGGCTTTCATAAAGTGCCAGAAGTCCGTGAGCCAGACGAGGAATGTCGAACTCCCGAAGAAACGTTCGCCCTTGCCTGCGTCACCGTCCTTCCACTTGTTCCGCCAGCTCACCGACGGGTCGAACCACTGCCTGCGCTTCACATTTCTGAACACGGATGTATCGTAGTGGTAAGCCACCGTGTCCTGCATCGCGTCGCAGGCGACCCAAGCGAGCATAAGCGCGGAAATCGAAACGAGTGTCCAGACCATTATTCGACCTTCTCCCTTATCGAATTTACTATCCCGCTCACAAGCCACGGCACATATACTGCACCCGTTATGCAGAGGCTCACCCAGAAGAATGCCGAGCAGTCCTCGCTGAAGTTCCAAGCGATTGCCGATGCAAGCAGAAGCGCAAGCGACAACGCCATAGGTATCCAGTTGACGAACATCACCCACCAGAGCAACTTCCCGAAGAAGCCGAGCGTCTCATACGAGTCGTAAAAATTTGCAATCTTTCCGACCTTGTTCCTGTCCTTTAACCAGTTGAATACTACCATATCCGTAAAGTTTAATTATCCTATCAGTTTCTTTCATTTTCAATATCATCCATCATCTTCGACCATTCAAGCCTTTCTGCACCTTCGCTTTCTTCGGAGCTATTCACAAGTTCTGATGAATTGCCGTGATAACCGCAGTCAAGGCATACCATGTTATTGCCGTTTCCGTATGGTCTGTTCGCAATCCATATCCTTGTTCCTCCGCATTTGGGGCAGTATTTGCCGCCTGCGTTCATACTCTCATGCAGCATGAAATCCCTATATCGCCTTACTATTCCCATCTTGCAAACATTGTATATGTTATTTATAATAGTGCATATCCAAAACTATTCATATAATTTCAATATATTATGATAAACGAAACTTAAGAAAATGGAACCTGTAAAGAATTTTGAATGGAACGACCTTCTGCTGACGGCGAAGGGATGGTATGAAAGCACAGGAAGTCTGACAACGGATTTCGCCATTGCCATTGAGCGCAATGAAAACAGAAGCATACGGATAGGCAACAAGAACGATTCGCTGTATGTTGCCAAAATCCTGATGAATGTGGTTATGCCTTCATTGTGGGAAGTTCTCCCAAAGGAAGAGATTGTGAATAGATGCTGGCTTCATCGTTCCGATGATTTCTATAACGAAGTATCCAATAAGATGCATTTCTTCGATGTAAGCTTTGCCGATGCCGTGATACTTGCGGTTCATAATATACTATGCAACTGCGTAGAGCGCAGGCACATAACATTGAACAAGCCTGTTTACGGGAAGGGAAGAAGAAGGCTTGTGCATGGAAGCAGCAGGAATCCGAAATCCATGACATATAAGGAAATGAATGCCATAGCATCAAGGTTTTTCGATAATGATAAATAATTACGGCTATGAACGGAATAATGGATAATTCTAATATCGGCATGCAGAATACGGAGCTGCATGAATATGCACGCAAGGTATTTCTGCGTGACAATCATGTCAAGTATCACAGATACTGCGACGATTGGCTGCGCGGTCTCACCGAAGGTCAGTGGGACGGCATCCGTATATGGAAGCAATTTGAAGACAGCGGCAACTTGAAGCGATAATAAAATACTCGGAAATATGTTTGTAATTGAAACGGATAACAATAACGGGATTGCGAGGGTGCTTGAAGGCGGCAAGGAGCTGTACTCCTTCGTTAATGTGAAACTATCATTGGAGCAGATGGAGAACGGGGAGTATGCGTATATTGTCCGTGCAGCCGATACTCCGCTCTCTTCGATGATTATGAAATTGCCGCAGACGAAGTCTGCGTTGATTTACATAGGGCGTGCAGGTGACTACATTAAAAAATCAGAATAGGCGTAATTATGAAAGTTAATAAGTTCGTACTGATAGACAGGGGCAATGATACCACGGAGATTCGCTTCGGCTGCGTTGAAATGCACAGCGACCTTGTCAGCGGGAATGAAAAATGCACGGGCGGAGGAATGTATGCCGTTCGTAAGGATAGGAAGCAGATACTGCTGTACGATAAGTCATACGATTACGGATATCCGCATTTCGGCGGACATACGGTCATAGACCGTGAAGCATTCGATGACCTTGAAGCGGAATGGAGCGGATTCAAGTTCTATAATCTGCCTGATATATTCATGCCCGCAGACGAAGACTATGAAGTGAAAATAACATTCGCGGATTTGTAGGAGTGCTTATTTCAATAGCACTTTCACATACAGGTCGGAACGGATATCCCCGTTATAGCAGCCGCGATTCTTAAGCTTGAACATCTTTCCGTTCTGCGTATCCTTCGGAATTGTAACGAATATATCCTCGCCGAGCGGGGATATGCCTATTTGCCTACCAAGCATATTCTTTGTCATGCGGAGCAAATATACAACCTCGTTCATGTTCATGTACTTGCGGAACTCGCAGCTTGGCGGCAGAACAATATGCACGGAGATGTTCATATTGACTCCTGAGCCGTTGTAGTTCCTGATTTGGATTACGCTTCCGTCCTGCGTCCCTTTCGGCACGTGGATTTTTATGATGCTTCTTCCGTATTCCATTTCTCTCGTGCAGCCCGTTATATTCTCGTAGGCTGATATGTATATGTCCGTGTTAAGCTCTCCAGCCGCAGATTGCTTCAGCTGCACGGAAGCCGACAGAAGTTCAAGCCTTCTGTCATATTCCCGTCTTGCTGTATCATCGGTAAGCGTGTGGTATGCTTCAAGCAGCCTGACATATTCGTCCGTGTCACCGCCGGCATCCGGGTGCATGGTCTTGCTTAACTGCCTGAAGCGGGAACGGATTTCGTCCGTTCCGCTTCGGCGTGAAACACCAAGCATTCTGTAATAGTTAGTCGTTGTCTTCACTATCTTCGTCCTTCCGTGTGAATAAATCCCAATGCGGCTTCTTCCACCAGCTTCTATGCTCGTCGTACGGATGCGGCTCGTCTATTTCAGCCGTGAAGTTGAATTCACGCATAATGTCACCGAGGTCTGACTGGCGGAAGGTTCCTGCGAGCCGCAGAATCTCCCATGCCTTGTAGATATCAGTCCATAGTTTCGGCGCGCTGTTCTCGTTTGGGACTCCCGCTTCGAAGTATTCCCATTCGACGAGCTTCCTGAAGTCGCGCTTCGTGTAGTTCTCGTTGGTGATATACACGAATGCATCGGATAGGATATTGAAGTCCACCTGAAGTGATTCCTTGACATTCATTATTCTTGATACGCTTCTGCGGAATATCTCACCGAACTCCCCATCGTTCTCCGCCTCCATGCTTTTCTTTACCACATCGCCTATCTTATCCGTATCTGTTACGGGGAGCGGGAAGTCGTCCTTCTCATCGTTTATTACGCTGTCAAGGAATGTTTCGCGGAGCATGCCGTCATAACGCTTCTGCTCCACGCCTTCCGCGTATTTCTCCCTGTTCTTCTCCGTGTATTCGCCCGACTGGATTTTTGACATGATATCAACGCATTCCTTATACTGCGCCTTGCTTAACGGAAGTCCGAGAACGTCCTTTACTTCGGAATAGTCGCTTTCTATTATGGCGTTGGTTTCGTCATTAATTTTAATCAGAAGCTTTACGCCGTCCCTTATTACTATTCTTGCCTGCGTGATTGCATCGGTGTTCTCATCGAATTTGTATTTGGCGCAGACTGCGGAGTATGCATTTGCAAGCTGTTCCTTTCTTCTCTCCCTTGCCGCGCTGTCCTTTCTTTTTGCCATTGTGTAAGAATTTAAAAAAAACCTGGATTATTTATAAAAGCCGTTCCGTATAAATAACATAGTATTTATTTTGATTTGACAATGGCTATTCCGATTTTAGACATAAGCGCAGGTGACACCATACATAGCATGGTGCAGAAAATAAATTATAACTTTGACCAGCTCGTGGCACATGGCGGAGGTCCGCGTGGCGAGCAGGGAGAGCGCGGTGAGCGCGGATATACCGGCCCGCAGGGTGAGCAGGGTGAGCATGGTGAAAGGGGAAGCATGTGGTTCACGATAGTGAACGGCAGCGGTACTAATCCGCATGAAAATCCGGTAGAGAATGACTTGGGCGTTGATGGAAACGGATATGTATGGATGTACGGCGACGGAGGATGGTATAATACAGGCTTCAGCATTTCGGCATCGCTTGTCAGTGCCTTCATCGGAAAGCCCGAAGATAATATAATTACAGCCATTGATAATTATCAGGACTATGCATTGCTGCTTGGCGGCAATAGGGCTGATGTCAGTGATTGGTCGCACAAGCCTTCGCTTGCGGTTGTCGTTAAGACGGAGGGTGATGATAACAGGTCGCACAGCGACGGCATAGAGTTCTATGATTACGAGCATGATGATAATTCCAATGACAGCTGGGTATATGACGGCAACTACTACGGGCGCATTACGCTTGAGAATGCGGATGGTGATATTGCAATGAAGATGGAATCGAGCAATATGATAAGGCTTGAAACGGGTTCGGGAAGCTTAAGGTCATCTTTCTCGGTAATTGGCTCTCGGAGAATCAATTATTCCCCGTTTGCGGGATTGTCGAATGAATCCAATGTCCATCCGATTCTTATGTCCAATATCAATGGAGATATAACGACCGGCAAATACACGAATGGTCAGTATGGGTATTCGTGGTTTGAACGAAGTGAATCATCTTCCACGTATCTTGTTTCGAACGGATACTCGGCTCTTGGTTATTTTGAAGAACCTGTTGGCGGCATAATAGGTGGACATCCTAATGATGAAACTCCATTCTATATAGTCGGCAAGCATGGCTTGGATTTGGATGTTGATAAATATAATCAAATTATATCAAGCAGCATAATGGTTGCGGCATTCGGCGTAGGAACTGCTTTTCATGCACTTGGCGTAACGATAGGTAATCCATCAAAGCCGTCAACCGATTGCCTATGTACCGATAGATTCGGCTTGACTTTGCGCGGTACGGACAACGCTATGACGTTCAATGTAGCTGCGCAAAGAAATACGGATTACATAAATAATGCAATGCAGCAGAATAATAAAACGTTCACGATAGGCATTACGGGGGTAAGCTGCACGGGTACTTTGAATATGAACTCAAGTTATGCCCAGAACTTTAAGCTTGCATCGCAGTATGGAAGCGGTCAGCTCATTACACTTAAGGCTTTGGCAAACGGGGTATCCAATAAGCTTCATAACCAGATTACAATAAAGGGCGGCAAGGGCGGAAATCCGGTATCCGTATCAGGTGGACGCGGCTATAATGAAAGGGGTGGTGATGTTTACATATCGGCTGGTGATTCCGTATTGAACGACCCTGAGGTAAGCAGCTCGAGCGCGCTTAATTTCAAGCCGTTCCTTTTCGGAGATGTCGTGATAGGCGTTAATCCCGATAATCATAAGAAGTATTACGAGACCTATACGGGTGCATCCGATGCGACAGGCAGCAATAGGGGTGTAAATGACCATAGGGCTAATTCGCTGCTTGATTTCTATGATATAAACAATTTCGTTGTACACGGCAATAATATCTGGCTGAACAGTGATGCACAGGCCCGTACATTCAGACCTGCTGAATACGGAACGTCATATCCCGGCGTGGAAACGAAGGATGGCATTACATTCAATGTTGGCGGTCTTTGCACGATGCATCATGGAGTTCCGCTTGTTCTTGACGGGGATGATATTTATAGAAATCAGTTCATGAGCGGCAATATGACATATCTTATCCGCAGACGCATCACTTCATCACACACCATCCATACGAGAGTTGTTCCATTAAGAGGCCCATCCGATGTAGGCGGTCTGGATTTCGTAGCAATGGTTGTTACCAACTGGACGAAAGTCGGTAATGTAGTGCAATGCAGCACGAAGATAAATAACTATTTCTATAATAGTTACGCCAATAGGTTATCAGGTATAGGCTACTATATAATGTATGATGGAATGGATACCGAAACATATTGCCCGGTAGCTGATGACGTTTACATAACCAACATAAAGCTTCCTGTTGTGATTAACGGATGCTATGTAAATTACCTGAACGGCACGGGTACGGTTATTAGCGAGAGTAAGCTGCCTAACGGAGAAAACCACGATAGACGTTTCGTTGATAATGCAATTCAGGTTATTTTTGACGAAACAAGCACTTTCAGTCCGTACATGCAGTTCGGCAATAATGCGCATGATGAGAACGGCAAGGTGCTGAAGACCAATCCTATTGGAAGTTCAAGTTCCAATCCGAACGGCTATCAGGGTACGGACATATCAAGCATAGATGATTATGTGCTCTGCCCTTCGGATACGGTTACGATTATTCCTCATTATTCGAGAGGATATACGCATAATGATTATAACGGCAGAGCATGCGGTATGCTTTGTCTTCATTATACTACGGCAACATTCAATTACATGTATGTATTGAATCCTGACTTTAAGGTTGCAACGCATCAGCCGTTTGACGGTTCCGTTACAAGCTACAGCCCCGTATTGAAGCCGCTTGGTGAGATAAATACATTTACAATCGGAACTGCCATTTATACAGGCGGCGGAAGCGGAATAAATGGTGAACTACCCCCGTTCTAAAGAACGGGTGCTTCGCGCTTCACCGATTCGGGTTGACCGCAACGCCTGATTGCATCGTCAATCATTGCCCGCATCTCCACGCGCTTTACATCGGTGCGTCCCATATTATATATGAAAAAAACGGTATCGTTTCATATTCCACCATAAATGGAGGAATCTTTCACGATACATTTATTTGTAAAAAGTATGACCATGAATTGCAATAGCAACATTGCGGGCTGCGGTCAGCCGATAAGGTTTACCGACGCGCTTGCGAAAATTAATAATGAAGATAAGACTACTAACAGCAATAAGTACCAGCGGAGCATAGCGATTGAGAGATATGCGAATTTTCTCCGCCATGCCGGGATAGAGGATAGCGTACGCGCAATGACAATAGTGACTTGGAATGCGTGGAGGCTGTATCTTATGCGCAGTGATTATTCAATATGCACAGCCAATACATATTGCAGCTGCATTAAAAGGCTTTTGGTTCTGTGGAATAAGGCATGCAACGGAAGTATTGACATATCGCAGTTTGCCGGTATAACCGAAAAGATGAAATAATAAAAAATGCACGAAGTATGAAGATAAGGTTTTTCAGGCAATGCGGCAAATGGTATGCGGATATGGCGCATCATGCTCTCGAAGAGAATGAAATGGTTTCGGGGGCGGATGTTGTGCTTGAAATGTTAGCCAATGGAAGAGATGGTGTTGTGCTTGAATTGGAAACCACGGAACCGCGTGCGCATTTGCTTCATTTGCATATTGCGGAACACGACGAGTACGGAGCAACATATTCCGTTACGGGATGCAAGTATAACCAGATGATGGAAGCAATGGCGGAAGGCGGCATTGAACCGTTTTCGGAAGTTTGGCTCTGCAATGTGACGCACGATGCCTTTGGCGAACATCCGCATGATATCTTTGTAACGAAAATAGAATGAATATCTTATTCCGAAAAAGATAAAAGTCGTGCCGTTTTCAATATATTATTCAGTGAGAAGAAATACAAAGGCAATGATTACATTAAAGGACATACGGAAGAATGGTGGAATTGGAAGCGTCAAGGCTTCCGTGAATACACATGTGCTTTTTGACCATTGGCTGTTCGAAGCGATGCAGTCGGATGATTTTTCGGTAAGGGGGCGGAGGTTTTATGATTTTAATGTTCATCTGGATGATTATGGAAAGAATTTGCAGCGACCATACGTTTGGATGGCATGGCAGCAAAAGGAGTTCATAAATTCGCTGCTGCTCGAGAAGCCGATTGAAGAAGTCGTGGGGCTGCTGCATACTTTGGGTGATGGAAGGGAGGTCATGTACATTATAGACGGCAAGCAGAGGCTTCTTACGATACATAAGTTCCTGCATAATGAGTTTCCGATAACTGTAAACGGGGCGGATGTCTATTGGAAGGACTTTGATAGGGAGCTGCAAATGTTCTTCCGCAGCCGCGTGAACTCGATTATTGCCACGGTCTATTATTCGGATGAAGCGGAACCTATGGGCGATAGGGATAAGATATTGCTTTTCAACTACTATAACTTCTCAGGTACCGCGCAGACGGAGGAACATAAGAAGATGCTTTACGGATTATTGGCTACGGGAGGAAACTGCAATGAAACTGGAAGATAGGATAAGGGAAGAGATGGGGCTTGTATCGCCCGTGCTTGCGGAGAAGCTGAAGGAATGCGGCTTTGACGGCTATTGTGCATTCTGTTATGTAAATCGAAACGGCAATGCCTATGAAGTAATATCGGCTCATGGTGCAACGGATATGTTCTCCATTGTACATAATTCCTCGCTTAAAGGGCTTGGTGATTCCGTGCTTATTGCTGCACCTACCGTTGATTCAGCCAACGAATATCTGCGCAGCACATACGCGATGTTCATATCCGTTGAGCCGTACGGCTGCATGGATGCAATCCACTACAGATACAGGGTGTGGTCACTTGATGAAACTAATTTCAAAGTGGATAACGACAGCATGTTTGGAGGGTTTGCAAGTCCGCGTGAAGCGATGAATGAAGGAATATTATTTGTGTTTGAAAAGATATTGCGATTATAATGGCTGATACTGCGCTTACGATAGACGAGATTGAAGTTGCAATAGCGAAGTCAAGGGACTTCAGCTGTGCAGCGAATACGGTTGTCTTTAATGTATATGGGCTTTCGGAACTCCTGCCGATAGGACACGAGTGTGATGTGCTTGTCATGACGAAGGCGGGCTACTTGGCGGAAATAGAGATAAAGCGTTCTTGGTCTGACTTCCTTGCCGACTTCAAGAAGGCTCATAAGCACGAAAGCAGACTCATAAAGCGTTTCTACTACTGCGTACCCGAAAGCATATTCAGGAGGGTGATGGAGCATATAGAGAACGCGGATGACGAATACAAATGCGCCGGAGTCGCCTTCTACACGGAGGACGGCAGGGTGTGGGTGCGCATGGGCGCGACCGTCCGGGACGATGCCATCAAGCTTACCGACGAACAGAAACTGGAAGTGCTACGGCTCGGCTGCATGAAGGTCATAGCGGCAAAGGAGAGGCTCATAAGGGAAAGGAAGAAGAACTTAACTGCATAGATTTATGGTTACGGATGGAAGGGAAATGAACAAGGATGAGATGATGGCTCGTATGGCGCAACTGGAAGCCGATGTGAAGGCGAAGGACAAGACCATTGAGCATCTTACCAATCTGCTTCTTAAGGCGGAAGAAACGCATAAGGAGCATTTTGACGAAACGGAGAATTTTCGTGATGCCCTATTTGATTTTCTATGGAAACGTATGGAATCCAGACTTTACGAGATTGTCCCGAAGATTGTACAGGAAATGAATGATTAAAAAAATAAGGAATATGGCAAAGGTGGTATTAAGCGGAGAAATGAAAAGCTCACGGGATTGCCCGTTCAGCAATTACGACTATATAAGGGATAGGACATTCTGCAAGCTCGGATTGTCGGAATGCATGGCGGAATATGCATTCGATAAAAGTTTCAATGTTGCGAGATGCGAATATGTAACGAATAGTAAGAACAAGAAATAGGATATGGCACAGAAATTCTACTTTACATTCGGCTGCGGGATTGACGCACCGCACCGCAACTGCTACACGGTGATAGAGGCCGGCAGTTTTATGGAGGCGAGGAACATAATGATTGAACGATTCGGCAGGGAATGGGCGTTCCAGTACGACGAGAAGTCGTGGTACATAGACCCCAAGACTGATGATGAGTTTAAGTTTAAGGCGCGTATGCACGGCTTTGACCCGAATCGCACCGAGCCGATTTCACAGGCGGAACTTTACAATTTAAGGGAAATAAAATAGGCGTATGAGAAAGTATATTATAACATACTGGATTAGGAATGTCGGTGAGAACTACTCGTCGTTCTACGATGCAATAAAGGTGAACTTCCCCGACCATGTGCATCCGCAGGAAAACTTGTGGGTTATACGGAGCGATGACACAGCAAGGCGTATAGCGGACAGGATAAAGCCGTTCCTGAAGGACAACGACTCCCTGTTCGTATCGGAGATAACTGACGACCACGCTGGTTGGATGCCGAAGACTATGTGGAAATGGATGTTGGAATGTACAACAAAGGAAATAAAGGAACGCCGTGGATAATAAGTTTGAAATAAATAAGACAGAGAATGGGCTTGAGTTCCTTACGAGGAAAGACGCGCCGGAGTACATATTGTGCGCAGCGATACACTATGACAACGGCATAGAGTACAAGTTCCAGAAGCTGTACGGCATAAGCACGGGCTTCGTGCTATGCGGTTTCCGACATCCGTACATAATAGATGTGCTTCCGACTAATCCGTACTTCCTGAAAAGGCTCTACGAGGACGAGGAGATAGACCCGGCGGAGAAGCAGAAGTACGAGGAACTCAAATATAAGTACGGCTGGCAGGAAAAGGATTTGCTGCGCTGTGAGACCACGCAGGGCTTCCTTACGAGCAAGGGACGTTTCGTTAACCGCGAGGAAGCGTTGGCTATCGCCCGCAAGGTCGGTCAGGTGAAGGACGACGCCGGCTACAAGGGTGAGTTGTTTTCGGAGGATTTGTACTGAAATAATCATATATCTTCAATATATTATATACGGAAGATATATGCAATAAACTGATAAGGATATGCTTGATGTGATATATATGCGGTCTACGCCCGACACCCTTGAATTTGAACCAATGTTCAGGGGACTTGACGCGAACATTCTCGTAAATCCGACTTATGAACAGATAAACAATTTTCTGGCATGGTCAAGTAACAGATTGCTTATCTGCGGTCACGGGACGGAGTTCGGGCTGTTCGACCCGTCCATGAACGACTATTGCATAGACAGGAGCAATGTCAATCTTCTTTCGGGAAGGGAAGTAATCGGTATATGGTGCTTCGCCGGGAACTTCGCAGATAGATATGACCTGCACGGGTTCTTTACTTCGATGTTCGTTTCCAATGTGAACGAGGCGTTGAACTTGGGTTTCACGGCTGACGCGGAAACAATATCAAGTGAAAACGCATTCTTCTCGGCGCAGGTGCGGAGGCTCATAGATGATAATGCCCCGCTGTCGCAATGGACGGGGATACTTCAGGGCAACGCCCACGCGAACATACCTTTCGTTAGGTACAACTACGAGGCGTTGGCGTACTATCCGGAACAATAACACAAAGGCAAAAAGAGATGGAAAGGAAGAGAGTAGAATACTACATTAACGGAAAGTTCTTCAAGAGCTGCCCGTACTCGAAGTGGGACAAGCTTGACACACAAATCGACAACCTCATCGACAGGAAGGGTTTCTAACAGTTCGACGAAATCCTAATAAAAACTATGAATAACTAATAAAAACTTAACAACGCACATCACCGTATGAACGATACGAAACATAAAAATATAAATAATATGTGGAATGTATGCGACGAGACATTCCGAAGCAAGTATAAAGATACTGGAGGATTCCATCCGTGCGGTTCTCGTCGCAAATTACTGTACGGACACTCCTCCGCTTTTTAAATGATATGCTTACGGCAAGCAAATATGCAAAGGTCTTCGTTAGTGATGACTTGACCCGCCAAAAATATGACGAGTTACACGACCTTGCCGTGTCAATTCGTGAACACAAGAACATCATCAGTAAGGAAGTGTGCTTGGACATTCTGCACTACCTTGACATAAGTTCGCTGAACTTTGTAACGGAAATGCGTAACAAGTACAAGGGAGTTATTAACTCGAACTTTGACAAGCAACTATACCAGCAGGTTATAGATGCCTATCAGAACAAGTTTGATGCAATCAGTAGGAGGTTGAAATTTGAGTGTGTAAGTTTCATAGGATTCGAGTATTACAAACGCAACTGCAAGGGACACAATGTTGGTGACTTGAAGCGTGTAATAACCAAGCGCAAGTCAACCGACCTATCTGTCTGCCTGACCTATCTTGCAAGGTACGGAAACGATAATACATTGGAATATATCACCAAGCAACTTGCTGACGGAAACATTGATGACAGGAAGCGTAGGTTCTACCAGAACATCATCCGTTGCTGCAACAAGTTCGGCTTTGAACGGCTGATGAAACTTGCACTGTCGCTTCGCAACAGAACATTGAAGCATTACTGCAATCCGATAGTGTTCAAGTCGCTCACATTCAGCGGGCGTTCGAGGAAGAAACACATTGTTGGCTATAACAAGAACTACAACTCGGAGATAAACGCCTTTATCTCATTGAGTTTTCCTACTCGGAAGTCAATGGACATACCAGTGAAGTTCAGCAAGGATTATCACGGGAAGATGTCGGACTACACAAAGAAATCCAACGACTACGAGTATGTAATATGCTTTGACGAAAGAAGGCATCAGGTCAGGGTTAACTTGGTAAAGGACGGCGAAAGGTATATACCAACAGTGACCGATACCGACAAGTCGGTTGGTATTGATGTCAATGTGAAGCACAACCTGTTCAGCGTGTCGGACGGAACGGCATACGACTATGACAGGGAACTGGTCGAGGACTACTGCCGTATGAAACGGCAGACCGACCTGTTGAAGTCACAGAATCCCGACTATGCGGTCGGCAAGCGCAGACAGCGCAAACTTGATGCACTGCGCAACAAGATGCAGAAGTCCGAACAGCAACTCATATCAACGATGTGCAGGAACTTGATGCTCGGCAGCGTAAGGCATATTGTAATGGAAAACCTTGACAACGGTTTCGGCAAGTCGTATGTGACTGACGAATCGTTGGATGGTATTAACTTCAACGACATTGTTCATTTCTTGGGCATAAGTTCGCTGAAGCAGGAGATGGAGCATATCGCCCGTAACTATGATATAGCCGTTTCAACCGTGCATTCGTCATACACGAGCAAGATGTGTCCAATATGCGGATGTATAGACGATGGAAACAGACCAAACCAAGAAACATTCTGCTGTGTTGAATGCGGTCATACGGATAATGCCGACCACAACGCATCGGTCAACATAAGAAACAGAGTCGGTGAAGCCGTGCTTCGCAACAGGCTCTTAAAACAACTTGATAACGGGGCATACGAGCCGAAGAAGATGTCGAAGGACAGGGTGAAGGATGTTCTGTTGTCGTATCGTACGGACAACCAAAAGGTTGGAGGGAATGTATGAAGAAGTTTCCTATTTTTTCGTATATTTCGCTGTACGGTGAACTCAACCACATGGCACTGGTGACTGGGGTTTCGGGCGGCTACTATGTCAGGAACTACGAGTCTGGCTACGACTACGACTTGGACGAGAGCGTGTTCGGGGACTTGGTTAAGGTGAAGGATGTCAACGGCACTCCGAAGAAATACTGGAAGAACCCGCATGCGGAAAAAGGCAAGCCCAAGAAGGCGGAGGAAACAGTCGTCGTGTATGGGGGCTTGGATGACATTGTGTTTTCAAAATGTTCAACTGAAAAATCCTTACTATGATAGACGAAAAAAAGTTCAGGAAGTTCGAGAAGAGCGAGCGCAGTTCGTTCGCGTACTGGTTCAACCATTGGCGGGCGTTCAATGCAGTCGCCCGCGAACTCGGTGCTTGGAAATTCAAGTACCTGTTCCACGACTTCGGCAAGCCGTGGCTCAAACTCCTCTGGGGCGACTACTCCCGCGTGCAGAAGTGGCACAGGGAGCACAACGACCACCACATAGAGTACAAGGGCGGAAAGATTGACTGGGAGGCACTCGTAATAGACTGGGAGTGTTCAAGGTACACGAAGAAGGCATCACCGCTTACCGCGATGGAGGAGGCTTGGATGCAGTACACGCACGGAGACCTCTCGGCAACGGATTATGAGATGATACGGGCTACTGCGGACAAACTCGGACTCCGTTCGTAATGCTATAAATAATACGGCTATGGGTTTTATTAATAGGATAATTGAAAAAATACATAAGAAGTCTAATTTAAAAAGTACAGAGATGGAAGAACAGCAGCATGATAATGCTCAGGTGCAGCATGATATGCAGACGCAGCAGTTTGCGGCAAATGAAGTCAATACGATAAATAACGCTCCTGTTATGGTGGAAGTTGTGGATTATAACGAACCTGTAATCAGGGAGACTGATTCGGGCAAGGTCATACATCCGCATAATGATGTCATTGTAACAAAAAACAATACTGCTCCGCATGGTGATGAATCTTACGAAAGGGGTTATCAGGAAGGTTATGCCGCAGGTTTCGATGATGGTCAGAAAAGCTGCAAGGGCAGGAATAAGGCACAGCCGAAGGCGGATACTACCGAAACGGCTGTTGTCTGCGTAAGGCAGGCTGATTACAGCAAGGTAAAATTGTTCAGCTTCGCCTTCGGTGGAGAAACCATATTCTGCATTGCGGAGTCCATGGGGCAAGCCATCGCCTTTGTAGGCAAGACGCGCGGTATTGAGAATGTGGATAGCATTGACAGGAAGGAAGTTATTAACGCCATGATTTAGTCGGCTATGTATAACGACTGAGTTAAGGAGCTTGTTGAGATGGATTTGGAGAAGTACGGGCAGCATAATCCCTGCCCGAAATCTCTGACCATTGTTGATAATAGGGGCTGGCGGCATTACGAGCTTGGTTAAGATTCTGAAGCCTATTGAAAAACGATGTCGTTATGTTTGTTGGGGAGCCTGATAATGCCGTGCTTGGAACGAAATGGATTAATAATGCCATTCAATAGCCGTGCGGTTTAATTCCAAAAAAAATGTTTTATTCTTTCAATATATTATTAATGAAAGAAAAACAAAAACTTTTAAGGAATATGGATAAGAAAAAACAAGGCAAGTGTAAGTTCAGCATAGACTATGAAATGCTCTATACGGAGAACAATAACTTCAATATAGTCAATCCGATGCTCGTCTTTCATAAGGCTGATGACCTGGATTGCTATTTTATCAGTTTCGATACGCTTGAAAGATGGGGCTTCCCACACGAGAAGGCGGAGATGTACAGCGAGCTTCCGATTAATTTCAAGTGCGAAGGCAGGAGGGTCTGCGGGCTTAAGTTCGTTAAATGCGTAGGCGGATTCAAGCTCATGAAGAACTATACGCCGTACGGATATAACAAAGGATTATCGAAGGCGCAATCACGCATAGAGCATCGTGATAAATGGTGCAATATGGAATGGAAGGTGTATGCTGATGATGTTGAGCTTGCCACAACGGTCAGGAACCCGCTTATCGGCAGGGAGTCGTTGACATGCTATAGCAGCGGCAATGGAATATGGCACACAACAAAAACAGCCAATCGTCCGAATGCCGCAGAGCTTACGTTGAAAAATGGGCTGCTTTCCATGGAAGGCAAGGAGCCTATGTCGGGCGGCAGCGCAATCAAGGTTGGAAACTATAATATGGAATAGGGATATGAAGAACACGAACAGCAAGAGTAACGCTGCCATAGACAACGAACTTGCAAGGGAATATAACCTGAAACTCAATCCGAAAACTGGACTGTATGATTGCTATGGTAATGTTAAGGTCGGAAAGGACTTGGTTAAGGATGGAAGGCTTATCATTAAGTTCGGGAAGGTTGGGGGGTATTTTGATTGTAGCGTCAACAACCTGACATCCCTTGAAGGTGCGCCGCAGAAGGTTGCCGCAGACTTTTATTGTGACCACAACTACTTGACATCGCTCAAGGGTTGTCCGCATGAGGTCGGCGGGGATTTCTACTGCGAGCAGAACAACCTGACTTCCCTTGAAGGCGCACCGCAGAAGGTCGGGGGGTGGTTCTATTGCAGTAATAACAATCTGACTTCACTCAAGGGAGCACCCCAGAAGGTCGGCGGGACTTTCGATTGCAGTAATAACAACCTAACCACTCTTGAAGGCGCACCCCAGAGTATCGTAGGGACTTTCGATTGCAGTAATAACAACATGATATCGCTTGATGGAGCACCGCATGAAGTCGGTGGGGGTTTTATTTGCGACAACAATAACCTGACATCGCTCAAGGGAGCACCACGGAAGGTTGGTGGTGATTTTGATTGCAGCACCAACAAGTTGACTTCCATCGAAGGCTGTCCGCAGAGTATAGGCGGATATTTCGATTGCAGTTTTAATAACCTCGCATCCATCGAAGGCGCACCAAAGGAAGTCGGCGGGGATTTCTATTGCGTCGGGAACGAACTGACATCGCTCAAGGGAGCACCGCAGAAGGTCGGCGGGGATTTCTATTGTCAAAGAACTGCATTGGACTGCAAGGATACGGCTACTGATGGAAGCGATAAGAACGACAATACGAAAACGAAAATCAATGTCATAGTCCGCACGGATGATGACTTTACGGTGGAAACACATCACCCGCTTGTCGAGGCAAGATTCGCAAAGGAGTTCTGCGACAAGGCGGCGAAGGAAGGCGGTGAGTACAATGTCAATACCGTTTCCACGGATGCGACGGATGTGTATTGCACATACGCCACCGAAGTATTGGGGGTAGAAGTCCATATTTATTTGGACGGGAAGGAAGTTACGATGCCCGAACTTTTTACAAATTACAACAAGTCGATAGACTATTGCAGTGAAATTTTGGGGAGGGAATAGTATGGACGCAAACAAGGAGTTTACGCAAAGCCTGATAAAATTCTGGAAGGAGAACTTCGGCAAGTTGGACAGAAGCCACTTTGCGAAGTGCGAGCTCCCAGTATCGCTTGACAAATGGTTGGAGGAAATCGAGGCGTACAAGAATGTGCGTTACTGGTCTATCGCCGAAGTTGCTTGGTTTGGGCTCGGATGGTACATGGGTGACAGGTGCGGGCAACCGTCCCGCTGGTGGAATGACGACAAGGAAGTTCCCGAAGGGTATTTCCTATGGGACTATGACGGGGAGCAGTTCCTTGTTGATTGCTGCGAAACGCACGATGCTTACCGCACGAGGAAAGTGGAGAAGGTGATAAGATACGAGATGTATGAACCGATAAATGAATAGGGATATGACCCGAAACAGTATTAAAACCGTTTAAAAGCATTGCAAGAGTTAAATTTATAAATAATATGTAATGTATATGCACATCAGCCGATGATAACGATGAAGATTAAATACGAAGCGAACGATGAAGCGAAGGCTTTTATCCGTGAGTGCAGACGGCAATACTCGTCCGCGCTTCGTTTCGCGTACAACCGTGTTATCGATGGCTGGAACGGCAAGCAAATCCGCGATGCAATCAAGTTCGAGTTGAACAATGTCGGTCTGATGGACAGTTTTATGGCTGCCTGCATCGAGCAGGACGCGACAGCCAAATTCAAGTCGATAAAGGAGCTGGGCAATCCAAATGCCAAATACATATTCGGCGGGCGCAGGAATTTCATCCGTCGTTGCAAGGGATTGATAACGAAGGAAGAGTTTAATACCAAACGGCTGTCACCGTTATTGGTCGTAGGCGAGGCGAACTGCTTCGCCAACCGCAAGTTCGCCATAAACGAGGATTTGAGGTCGATACTGTTTAAAATCAACAAGAATAGCCATTATACGCTAAATCTAATTGGCATATACGGAAAGCGCAAGCAAACGCTATTCAAACTATATGAACTCCAGTGCGCAAAGGCAACGCCCATAACATACAAACTTGATAGTGAATATGTCTATCTGTCGTTCGACGAAACAAAGATTGAACATTATAAGCGTGATAATGTCATATCCAACCGCGTGATGGCTATTGATATGAACCCGAACTACATAGGGTGGTCAATCGTTGACTGGAAGGGCGAAGCCGACTACGATGTTATAAGGCAAGGCGTGTTCTCGGTCAAGCAGATAAACGATATTGCACAACAACTATCGAAGTCCAAGACAGATTCGTCCGACCCGAAGAAGACATACATAGAGAACAAGCGCATACATGAAACATACGAGGTGTCGAAGAAGTTAATCTGTATATGCCTGCACTACCGCTGTGAGATGTTCGCAACCGAGGACTTGGATATACGCTCTAAAGACGCTGGGCGCGGAAAGAAATACAACCGACTGGTCAACAACAACTGGTGTCGGAACAGCCTTGAACTGAACTTGCAGAAGCGTTGCAGCATATTCGACATAAAGTTCCTGAAGGTCAAGCCGAACTACAGTTCGTTTGTCGGCAACTTCGTGTTCAGGCGTTTGAACCTTCCCGATATGGTTCTGGCATCAATCGAAATCGGCAGGCGCGGCTACGAGTATAACTTACAGTATATTATTAAATCAAAAGAAATAAAGCGCAACATAGTGTTTCCAGATTATGAAGCCTACAAAGCGTCCATCTCCAAGTCACTGGAAGAATTTGGACTGGATGACGGCACGAGCCTTCTGGATGCGTATGATGCGTTAAAAAAGTCTGGAGACAGATACAGGCTTTCCTTCGACCGTTGCGGGACAAGGTTTTCGAGGTGCTTTTCAAAGGCGAGCCTAATATTAAGGAGTTTAAACGGTTTTTAATATGAATGATAAAAAGCAACATTTGAAGAACGCTAACAAAGAGTATCTGGAGTGCCTTATGAAGTTCTGGAAGGAGCACTTCGATGAGATTGACCAGACGAAGTTCAGGGGCAACGAAATGCCGAGTACATACGAGGGGCTGTGCAAGTTTATGCGGGGCGACGAATACGCCTGCTATTGGCTTCTTTCGGAGGTCGCTTGGTGGGGAATGAAGGATGAATGCACAAGAAATGTTGCGCAGCTCCTGTATAACGACGGAACGGATTTGTGTGCAGTTCCCGATGGCTACTGCCTGTGGGAGTATGACGGAAAGAAGTTCCTCATAGACTACGCGGGCGACTATGATGCATATCTCGTGAACGAGAGGGATGTGACGGTCACATACCATATTTACGAACCAATTAAAGATTAGAGTTATGTTTATACCAGTACCTTTCATATATGGCAGTACATACCAGAAGTCGCCGGAAGAACTGAAGGCGGATGCCGAACTCCGTGCGCTCAATCAGCAGATGGAGAACGAAAAGTTCGAGAGGGAGCAGAGAAAGAAGTTCTGTGATTTCATACGCACAAAGGGATTCGTGCCAATATTGCGGTGCAATTACGGGGTTCGCTTCATAAGCACCAAGTACCCGAACATGTGGGGTGAGTACAACAACAATGACATTATGTTCAACTGGTGGGCGCAGGGCGTATCGTGCAGTTTCAGGCTGTCCGATATTGAACGTGAGAGATTTTTCGACGAGGCGGTCTCCGGCGTCATCCAGAAGGTATCGTCCAGCGGTCTGCTCGGAGAGTTCGTGAAACCTGGTGTGCTTTATTTCAGGCTGCCGAACGAGAAGGTGTCAATCGACTTCGAGAGCAGCGACCCGGATGACATCAAGAAGGTCGCCGGCATAGCACACAATCATCCGCAGGGTGAGTTTAAGTGGTACACGACCGAGTGGAAGCAGAAGGGTAAGCTTGATGTATGTGCGCTTCCTGTAGAACATAAGGTGATATTCGACGACATAATGCTTATGCTTGCGCACGGCTTTATTGGAGATTTGAACAATATGGACATTGATAGTTATGACATTTAAAAAAATATCGAAAAATGATGACGAACGAACAGAAAATGGACAAGAAGAGAAATGTACTTGCGGACGATGATATGCTCCGTATGGAATTGTTCCTCCGTGCGAGGGAGGAAGGGAGAATAGTGTGGAACACGAAGGACGGAAGGCAGATTGACATCCGCGAGATGACAACAAGCCATATTGCTAATGCGCTTAATATGCTACGCAGGAAGGCTGGCACGAAGCGTTATGCGGAGGTGTGTACTCTCGGTGGTGTAGAGCGCAAGGAAGAGCATGTGGCAGCCGAGTGTGATGCAACGGTAGCCGACATATACTGATATATAGTTATCCATAGTTATAAATTGTTTTTGATTTTTTCTTTTCACTCCGATGCTCTCCGCGTTGGGGTGTTTTTATCATTATGGTATAAATAATGAATAATATAATGTTTTGTTATGAGAAGAATTTGCAAGCAGGAACTGCTCGAAATGGCGAAGGCGAATGGAAAAGGCGAGTGGTCGAAAAAATTTGCAGAAACGGTGAAAATGTATATGTATGAATATCCGAACGACAGTGATATGCGGAAGAAACTTACCGATGGAGGTGTTAAGGCGGATTGCATAGAGGGATTGCTCGAACTTTCCTCAGTCGGAGGATATGCAACCATCAATTTGCATGAGGGTGAATTGCCAGCGAACATATATGTCAACTATGTATATTCTATGTGGGTTTCAGGTGACGGTGATGCAACTGGAATGTATAACAAGTTGCTTGGTTATTGTGGCGCACCTTTCGTGGACAAAATTGGTGAAAACGGCGAGGGCTTCTATACCCGTGATAACGACAAGGTTCTTGATGGCGAAGGCGGAAAATGGGAGTTATACAACAACACATTTACGGAGATATTCCGCCACTCATTCGGAATCGAGGAAGTGTACCTTGCCTTCCTTCTGTGTGATGAGGATTTGGAAACATTCTACGAGTTTGTGGGCTACGGTACAGAACCAGCCCCGAAGCCAGAGCCGTCAGACCTTCCAGAAGACAGGCAGACACTCGTCGGGGACTTGTACGCAGTAAGCAAGCCGATTGACGCGATGTACGAGATGCTTGAAGCCAACAAGCCGATTGACAAGGTGGCATTAACTAAGTGCATATCCCAGTTAGATATGAAGTGCAAAATGTTGTCTGCGGACTTCGAGAATATACTCAATATGTAGTGCCGTATTCAGTCATGATACAAAAGCCCGAAGGTTGCTTCGGGCTTTGCTTTTTTATTATCCGGAAAATATTCTTATAATTTCAATATATTATAAGTGACAAACAATTTAAAGTATAACGCTATGGATACTAACAAAAAAGAGCTCATTGAAATGTATGACGGCATAATAAAGTCATACAAGAGACAATTGAAGGATACGCAGAAATCCTATAATAATTACAGGAAGATGCTGAAGACGGTTCCCGCATCGGATTTCGGGGACAAGTATGACGAGATTGTCAGACTTGTGGATGGGTATGAAGACATAATAAAGGAAATTGAAGTGAAGCTCGCCGCAATGGAAACGAAGCATAACGAGTTCAAGGCGGCATTTGAAAAGGAAAACAATTAAAAACGGAGGAAGAACTATGGATAGCAATGCAGTAATATTTCCGGAAAAGTTATACAAGCACCGCTGTTGTGCGGGTGATGCCGAGTATGTCCATATCGAGGGCGACATATACGAGGACACAACTTGTTCACACTACGGGGGCAAGTGCCGTATCCGCGTGAAGAAGGTTGACGACCATTTCGAGTTTGTTGAGACGGCTAATAAAATTGCAAAGGAGTATGTGTACTTCCACAGGTACGCGAAGGGGGACACCCACTACTTGACAAGCAAGACTCGCGTTTCGTTGCTTACCAACGAAAGCACAATAGAATCATACCGCAAGGAGGTGGAGAGCGCGAAAGCCGAACTCGCGAGCGTAGAGAAGTGCCTCGCCGTCTGCACGAAGCCAGAGAAACTCAACGACCAGAGCCTTGACGGGCTTGACTTCGGAAGCACGGTCTATGTGGTTGACGAGAACAAGAAGGTGTGCCAGCAGAAGGTCGAGTACAAGCGGTTCAGCAAGGACGGCATAGAGGACATCGAGACACCCGCGTACTATATCAGCAGGGACAAGGACAACAAGAAACGCCTCCGTGCGATATGCAAGTTCAACAATGGGTATGACGAGGAGGAGTATGACGAGACGGAGTATGACGCTTTCACCTCGTCGGATGACGCAAACAACTATCTCCTTAACACGAGTTACGAATATTTCAAGAGGAAGGTTGACGAGTGGAAGAAGAAACTGGCGAAGGTCGAGACCTCGCTCGCCAATGCGCTTGCGCGCAAGGCAGACCTTGAGCATATACTGGATGAAGAACAGAAAAACGCATAATGGCATGAAAAAGGCAAATCACATAATCGTTGGGGATACGCTGAACTGCGATAGGGTGGTTGTAAGGCGTACGGACTCAAATAGCAGGGACTTGGGTGAAATCAGGACGATTGACGGCAAGGAATACATGTGCTACCCGGTGGAGCATCACCCATTCACGATTACATTCGTGGATGATAAGCGGTATGATTTGGAGAAGGTCGTCGAGATTGCAAAGAAAACGAGAAAGGATAAACGCAGCGAGAAGATACTTGCTGTCGGGGTAAGCACGGATTTCATGCCGAAAGACGGCTATTATGTCCGTGCAATGTGCGTGAGCGCGGAGGAAGTGCTTGATAGGGATTTGCTCGAAAGCCATATAAACGAGAAACCGCAGACTATGTGGTTCCGCACATACGGCATGTGTTCGGATAGCCCTGATATTCCGCGCTGTGCTGCACCAGTTGAAATAATTTAAAAATCTAACGGATATGAATGAAGAATTAAAATTTGACGAAATCTTAAGAACCGTATTCGGGGATATGGACGACCTGTTCCGCAACATAGACGGGGAAACATATAAGACGAACTTGTGGGTACGCGAGTTCGTAACCGATGACGGCTACGGAATATATGTCCTCTCCAGTTCGTATGAAATGTTCGGGCATACAGTCATATACAAGTATGTGTTCCCTGATAACAGCGTGAAAGCGGTTCTTGACAGCACGATTGAATGCGCTGGCGGACACCATTTCAGCGACTTGCCCTATGACACAATAGGCGAGATGTATATCAATGCGATAAGGGAAGGCTGGAAGGCGAAGGAAGCCGTGCTTAAAGTCCACGAGGCTGAGTTTGAACACCTGCTTCAAGACGTACAGGTGGAAATGTTAAGCAAGATGACATCTAAACTGTGACGGCTATGGACGAAAAGACAAAAAGGGAGTACATTGAAAGTTGCATAGACGACTTTCTCGAAGTGAAGAAGAAGAGTATGTGCGAACTTACCACGCAGGACATCGTTGAACTCTGCGGGGAGTTCCTCGATACTGTCATATTCAAGGATATGTCGCACATTGGTGTTGAGGGCGTATTCACTTGGAAACTGGGGTGCGTGCTTACCGACTGCATAGGCGCGGGGAAGCAAGGCGAAGGCGAGATGACGATGGCGCACAATGACCTTGACGAGTTTCTGGCGTTCTCGGACAAGTTCTTCGGGCTTCGCTATGAGGACGGACGTATGGTTGAAACAAAAGAAAAGGATGAATAGGTATGAAGTATAATGGACACGATATTGCGGATAATGAGTTCCATTCGGAAGTTGCATATTCGTTAAGGATTTCGGAAGGCTGTGCAATGGATACCGAAGTGCTTGAGAAGATGCTTGCGGAAAGCAAGGATTATATTAGGCGGCATACGGATGCAGGCAACCGCTATGCTGACAATGTGAGTTTCGTATGCATAGTAAACTCGGAATGCGTTGATGGCGAAGATGTCGGGAATATGATTGAGATGGCTGTTTATGCTGACAGATATGAGACTCCGCTTGAAAGGGCGACCCGTATAGGAAGGGAGAAGGAATATTGGGATGCCATAGATGAACGCGATAAAAGGATTGCGGAGCAGATGAAGGTCAATATGGAGAAGCGTGCCGATATGCGCAAAAGCGATGATGTATTCTGCCGATACGAGTACGAGCGTGATATCATGAGACGGAACGGCTGCTCGTGCATACCATCGTTCGACAAGTGGAAGAAGCGCAACGGGATAATTGAATAGCGGCTTCTTCCAAAAAGATATTATAATCCCCATATATTATAAGTGAAATTAAAAGCAAGGATATGATAGGAAGACTTTTAAACTGGATGCACTCCGATATGGAGTTCAGGATACGCGAGGAAAAACGAGGTAAATATGCGATGTACTACCCGCAAGTTAAGGGTGGACTACTCGGTATGCTGGGTGTGTGGCGTTACTTTAATATATCCACATTTAATTGCAAAAGATATACAATATGTGCAAAGAGCAGCATTATAAAGAATTGCCCATACAGGTCAGAGTTCAAGGATTACGCCGAGAAATCAATCGACACGTTCATTGAGACATTGTTACCGTTTGGAATGCCCAGATACGAGAAGAAGCATATCACATACAAGTACCGCACGGTAGGTTCGGACGGAACGGTAAGGTACATTTAAAGGTAAATGTGAAATGAAAGGCAACTATCAGATACACATATATTATGTTGGCAGTATTCCTGTTCTTGCGAAATCCAAAGAAGATGCACTGGAAAAGTTTGAAAACTTTAAAGAAGAGCAAAAGAAGATTCCAGTAGGTTGGTTTGCTGGAAAGCCAATATATAATGCTATTTGAGATATGAACCAATAGAACATAAAATTATAAATTATGAATGACGAAAGAAAGTATATGGACGACGAAAAGTCAATGGCTAACACGCTCCCGTTCGATGCGGAGCAAGCCAAGCAGGGAAAGTCCGTATGTACAAAGGACGGACGACCAGTAAGAATATTGTGCTACGACAGGGACGATGTCCTTCCGATAGTTGCACTCATACGGCAGTGGAACGGGGAACAGAGTGTGGCGACATACACAACGGAAGGTGTTGCGGAGACTGGCAACAATAATGACAACCTCGTCATAATCGGTGTGAAGCGCAAGGGCTATGTAGCCATACTGAAGGATATGTCGCACAATCCAGAAGCGTTGCCTTGCTATAATGACAGGTGCGCGGGCAGCTTGATATTCGATAAGCCCGAAGACGTTATTGAAAATATGAAGGAGGCAAAACTCATTGATTTGCTCGCGGGTGTTGCCGAAACCAAGTGGATTGAATAAACACGATAAAGATATGGAAGAAAAGGTGTATAGAAACAGGGGCGTGGGTGTTGTAACACTCGTTATGACATTCATAGGCGGCAAGGCTCACATACTTGCCAACCAGAGGGGCGACAAGACTTCCGAGCAGGGTTTGCTGTGGAACTTGCCGAGCGGATACCTCGACTGGAATGAAACTGCGGAGATGGCTGCGGTGAGGGAAATCAGGGAGGAGTGCGGTGTCGAAATTGCGCCAAGCGAACTCACGGAATTGGAACATTCCACCGACCCGGCGGAGAACAGGCAGAATATAATGTTCCGATACATTGCCGTAGTGGAAGCCGAACGCCTCCGTAACTTCAAGGCAATGGACGCGGACGAAGTCAGGGACATAAGGCTCATACCCCTTTTCGACATAGAGCAGTACAAATGGGCTTGGGGGCAGAACCGCAAGATATATCGTTTAATCAGCAAGTACAACGAGTATGCGGAGAAGAAGGTCATGACCTTCGGCAAGTATAAGGGCTGCGTGATGGACGAAGCGTTTATACGCCAGAATCGGGCTTATTTTGACTGGGCTAATAGGAATATCGACGAGGTCGCGAAGTGGTTTAAAAGCGGCACAAAAACGCCCGTTGGGACTTATTCCGTATCGGAGCATGTAAGCGTAGGCGGTTCCTATGCCCAGCGAAGCTACACTTGTCCATCGTACTATGATGACGATGATGACGATGATAGGCGTTGCGGCAGCTGTCCGCATGGCGGCTATGACCCTTGCTCCGACTACTGCGACGCATGTCGGCACGACCCGGATACGGGCTGGGGCGGTGAGACAGACCACAGCCTATGTAGTGACAACGAGGAAACCGGCTGGGCGGGAGATTAGAACTTTTTCCGAAATCCCTATTTATTAACTATTTGGATTAAGCAACGATTAGTATATGGAGACACACATCAGGAAGATAAATGAAATGGAGCACTCGGAGTTCATTGATGACTGTGAGATACGAGAGAAGGTGTGCCGGATGGCGGGGATAGGCGACATCGGCGAGTTCTCGGACGGCTTCCACACATTCAATTCGCTCTATCGGCAGAGGTGCGTGCTTTTCGCCGCGCTCGTGAAGGCGTATCCGCATATAAGCTGGAAGTCCAAACGCCATGATGACGGTGAACTTTGCTTCGGCGGCGGATGGTTCATAGTGGGCATAGATACGCCCGAAGGCTCGTACACATACCACTACGAGATGAAGGACTGGGATATGTTCAGGTGCAAGGAACTTGAAAGGGGCAAGAAGTGGGACGGACATACCGATGGCGATGTGGAACGCCTGCTCTCGCTTGAAGTTTAAAATAAATATGTGAAGGTATGGTAGAAATAAAGGAAAGGATAGTTGATTACGAGCTTGCGTCCATGCTGAAGGATGCCGGCTTTGATGTTCCTGTGGAAAGGGTTGTGTATCCTGATGGAACTATTATGTTCATTGACCAGAACAGCGTATCAAGGGACAAGCACATTGAACTCCCGAACTCGAAACTCAATATATGGGACACTTGCGTCTCCGCGCCCACGCTTGATATGGCGTGCGAGTGGTTGCTATCGGAGAAGGGGTTGTTCGTGGCGGTGTTCTGCTCGACTGACGGGCGGTGGTTCTCGTACAGGCTCTATTCGGACAAGGGGGAGAGGTTCGTCCTGCTCGGCGACTACGGGGACGAGTACAAGGCGACAGACCCCGTTGCTGCGAGGACGATGGGGTTGCGTAATGCGCTTATGCTCGAACTCCCGATGAGGGACAACGGCGATGGATGTTTAACTGAAAATAACAATACGATGGAAAATATCACAAGAGATTCAAACAAGGGGGATTGCGACCTTAAGGGAACGGTCGAAGTGTTTTACACTGATGCTTGCGACGACGACAAACTTGCCACTGAAGTTAATGTTGGTGGTACTAAAATAGTTCCACCCAGAGGCTTCCTCATCGGAAAGATAACGCCCGTCGGCAGAAGCGTGTTTGTTGAATTTGTAGATAAGAGAAAGAAACTTGGTCTTGAAGAGACCGTGAAACTTACGGACAGCATTATGGATGCGCAGGCGGAAACTTGGGGGGAGAAGCATCCTGCGTATGCGCTCGCCTTCAATACGGAGGGCAAGGATGACGCACCCGAAATAGTTATGATGAAGAGGGAATTGCAGATGGACTGTAAGACTGTTGGCAACTGCTCGGACGAGCGTCCGAGCGACGAATGGATACGGAAGTTCGTAATGATTTCATGCGGATGGCTCAGGAAGAACTCCGTAGGCTTCGTGATGCGCAACGATGATGATAGCGTGTTTGATTTTAATGGCGAAGTCCTTGTGGATGGTGATGCGCTCGCGAAAGCATATCGGGAATATTTCGAGAAGCATTGGCTTAATCAGAATGTTAAGAAATAATGGCGTATTACATTGCACGGGAAGCAGGGCTTTACATTCTCTTCAAGGGGTGGTATCGCAGAATAGAGCCGACCAAGCTTTTCAGCAAATCGTATAATTACGAGGCTGAAGTCGATGACGACTATTGGTACGGCACTTTCGGCTCGCAGGAGCTCAAGGGCAAATGGCATTATTTCAGGGAAGCCCCCGTAAGACTTAAAAAAGGTGAGTGGGATGCGCTTTACGACAGCATCATGAAAATAGGGAAGCTGCGTGATTTGTATACCGCCACCGCAAAGGCATTGTATTCAATTCATAAAAAGAAAGGAAATAAAAATGGCAAGTAGTAAGGATGAAAAAGGAAAGTATTCGGTGGTGCTTTTTTTCAGGAGAAATGATTGCAGGACATTCACCTGCACAGGACATTCGCCCGTATACGAGGAATACTGGCAGGCACTGGAAACATACGCGAACACTCCGAACCCGGCATCTCGGCTCATATCGGCTGACGATATGAAGACGCTCACATTGAGGATGAATGAGACGAAGGTGGAGATGAGTAACATTTTGTTCGTGAAGGAACACATAGACCCGTACCTTTAAACTGCATGAACTATGGAAGGGAAGAAGGTTGTACGCGAAGTGGTGCTGTGCAAGGACTGCAAGCACCGTGCGAAGTATGCGGAAGGAAGGGAGGACGATTGCACGGGTTTCGCCTTCGATTTTCCAGACGACGTTTGCCCGTGCCAGTGTGATGACGGCTGGTACTCATGGAGACCTGCTGATGATTGGTTTTGTCCGAAAGGGGAGATGTGATTATGGAAGGGGAACGTGAAAAAATATGGACAACGGAATGCGTGCCGTTTCATACTTGGTATGCACTTAATCATAAGGCGCACGACCTTTGCCCGCCTCCGATGAGCGAAGCGGAGTTCGAGAAGTTTCTGCTCCGCTATCTTGAAAAGGACTTCCTTACAACTCTGTCCATGTCCGATGCGCAGACGCGGACGGAATTTCTCTGGAGAATACTTTATGACTATTCTCCGGAGTTCAGGGATGAATGGGATGACACCAATAGAAGAAGAAGGCAGGGCAGCAAGCCGAAATGGGAGAGGAAGTTAAGTGCGTTTGCGTATAGATTGAAAAAGAAGGTGCGTAGAATAATGCTATAACTCCGAAAAATATCGCGGCGGTGTGATATTATTCGGAAAACGGAATTTTTCAATAATACGATATAATATAAATATATTAGAATATTTTTATTGAATGGTTATGACACACATTAAGAGAATAAATGAATTTGTAAACGAGAGTCGCGGCGCAAGACTTATTAATCGAACTCCTGATAGATTCAACAGTTATCCGCTTGCAAACAAGAAGCCGAATAATGTTCTTGATAAGCAGCTGGAAAAGAGATTTGACGATACGGAAAAGAAATTGCAGAAATTGTGTGATTATGCATGGGACGGTGCAGCAAAGGTTTTTGACAAATATCTTAAGAACCGTGAAGCCAACAACAAATTGATGGTATTCCCTGATGGAAACGGAGATTATTTTAAATTCGTACCGAAACTTGAAGTTGCCAATGATGATTACAAGTACGAAAAAGGCAAGGAAGGCATGTCGGTTGTGGCGACATATAAGATTCTGATGGACGTAGGTGGTGTTATTTTCAATGATGGGCTGGATATTATCAATAAGGTTACCGATGCTGTAAAGAACCGTTATAGCCGCCAGATGGGACTTGTTCTTAATCAGTCCAATTATGACAACGATGAAGATAGGCTGATGGCTTACGGTTATCGTGATAACGGTGAGAATCTCGGTATGTTTCTTATTGACGCAAATGGTTTGAAATTATTTGATAATGCAATCAATCAGCATAACGGCGGAGATTACAGCAATGACGATTATGAAATTAAAGTAACTGCGCGTGAACATAGAAAATACGACAATGTCGTTATTGAAATGAATGTTGTGCCGACACTCGAGAATTATGATATGGCGAATGCGATATATCAGAATTTGGATGATAAGAATAAGAATGAACAATATGCAGAGGCATTGGGAGCTTATATCGGCGAAATCATTGTGGATATATTCACAAGAGTAAGTGATGAATACGAGGATGTCCTGAGATAGGCTGATATGGAATAAAATAAGGGCGGGTGATTATCCCGCCTTTCTTTTGTAACGAAACATTGAAAAAAATCACTTTTTTTATTGCCGATAGGAAATTAATTCTTATATTCGCATCGGTAAACATTAAATGACATAAGGAAATGAATACAAAGGAATTAATCTGCAAGATGCTCGCAAGGGGCTACAAGATGGGCAGCAATCCGATTGCCTGCAATCCGTACACATCAAGATTTGGCAGCAATGCCGATGACAAGTATGCCGTTGAATTGTGCGAAAACGACATAAGGCTTATTCGATATACGGACGGAAGCGGATGCGCTATGATAACATACTGCGGATTGAACGTTGCTGAAAGAAAGCGGTTCGCATATATGTGCTTGTCGGCGGAGCTTGTTGAGTGCAAGTAGCGGATATAAGTAGGAATGGATTTAAAGTAATAATCATGGAGACTGAAAACGAATTGGTATACGCTTCATTGCACGACCTTGAAGGGAAGGTCGGTGAAGTCGTGGTGGAACGTTATTATTGCAAGAAAGCCTATATCGGCAATGATAAAGTAATTTTCGTGGCATACAGGAATCATATTTACAAGGGTGTATTCGGTAACGACCCGCTTTCGCTTGTTACGCCGGTGACCACATTCACGCTTGATAATCAGGAAGAGGTGGACATGTATAACAAGTTGCAGAACTATGTGCGTGAGCATGGTACTGCGTACCACGAAACAATTATTCTTGAGCGTGAAGATGAACGCTACAAGGATAACGATAGCGGAGTGCTGCTTGACGAGCATCTTGGCTATTCCTTCGGCGCGGATTTGGATGCGGAGGTCAAGGAGCTTTACGGAAACATGCGTGCGATAGAGGAGCTTCAGTCCAAAGGCGCGGTGGATGCACGCTTCGCAAGTAACTCGGAAACAATAAACTTCTCCGTAGGCAGCTCGGAAATAGATGCACGGATGGAGTACAAGCGGCAGCGTCTTGAAAGGGGCTTTGACGATACGGAGGTATGGAACCTTGATGGTACATTCGCCAAGTTCGTGCTTCCGAGACTTAAACGATTCAAGGAAGTGAACCGCGGATATCCCGCTGATATCACATACGAGGACTGGTGCGATTGCATAGATAAGATGATATACGCATTCGATAATGTGGAATGCGAGAATAAGACATACGATGGCGTTGAGTGGTATGATATGACACCGGAAGCAAGGCAGGCTGTAACGGATAAGGTGAAGGAAGGGCTTGACTTGTTCCGCAAGTATTACTTCTCGCTCTGGTGGTAGCGCACTTTTAATTCTAATTCCATATCTTTGCCCGTCAGCCGAGTTAATCAGCTGACGGGCTTTTTGATACGGATTGTATAAATACACATATAATGGAAATATAGGAATATTATGCATGTACTGCCTGCTGATTTGTTTATTATAGAGAACTACGGGGACGAGCAGTTAAGGCTTACGCCCGAAGATAAGGAAGACCTGCTGCGCTGCGATAAGCGTTTCCACAAGCTTATGGAGGAGTATGAAAGGGAGCATGTCCATTTCGCCAACGTGAAGAACGTCCGTTCCGAAATAGACAAGTATCTTGATGCGAGGAAGAAGGGCAAGAGCCATAAGTTAAGGCTTGAGTACGAGGACAGCAAGTTCTCCGATGACAAGTGGTGCGATGATATGATACGGAAGCTCGGCAGGCTCAAGAACGATATAATAACGATAGACTGCTATCTGACGAAGTTCTACATATATCGTATAGACAGAACAATAGATAGCATCATGTTCCTTAATGAATATTCGCATGACGAAAATGCGTTCCCGAAGAATATAAAGCGTCCTTCCAGGAAGCTGTATGACACGGCACTTAAGTATCTTGAAAAGAATAAGTACCAGAGCGTTCAGGAACTTGCCGATAAGGATGAAGACTATAGGCGTGTATTTACTCCTGAAGAAAGCCGTGAACGATTGCAGAAGGTCATTGACAAGCTTGGCTACGGCTGGAAGGTCATCATAGACGACAATATGGTTCCGAGAATGAGCGTGAGACCATATAGGGAGTTCAGGATAAATGCGAAAAACAACTTCAGCGAGGTTGACCTCCGTTCGCTCGAAGTTCACGAGATAGAAGTCCACACGGCTCGCAAGGCGAATGCGTTAAAGACCGGGCTGTATTTGTTCCTTTACGGACTTGAAGGTGACAACATATACGATGAAGGAATGGCTATATACAATAGCCTGAATAAGGCGGAGAAGCCGAAGCCGAACATAATCTTCTTCATAGCGATAAAGATTGTCATACTCTACAATCTCTACATTATGGACACGGATGAGCTTTACGACATGCTTCTTGAAATAACGGGTGCTCCCGAAGATGTGGTGGTGTATGCAATCATAAGGGCTATGAGGGTGTTCTCGTTCACGACGACCGAGACTGCATACACGGACACCGACTACCTTGACGGGTACGAGAGGGTGAAGGAGATGGATGATAAACTGAAGAAAGACCTGCTGCTCTATACCATCGGGCCTGACCAGCTTTACGAGCTGCCAATCATAAAGAAGTTCATGAAAATGAATAAGTTTGAGCCGCTGGAAGTGTAAGATACAAATAATAAATTTTGCTTCGGATATCCATAAATATAAAAAGCCCGATATATGTCGGGCTTTTATTAATGTTTTTTCGTGTTCATGAAAAATATCATATAATTTCAATATATTATTACTGAAGTAATTAACGAAACAATGGATAAGATTGTAATGGATACGGATGCATTGAATGATGCGATGAAGCGGCAGCAGCCCGCAATTGAACCCACCGACCTTATGATAGGCGATATGGTGGAGTACGACGGCAGGGTAGTGAAAGTAATCGGCATTGCCCGTGTAAGCGATGGGTGGAAGATAGGACTGGAATACAAGCACAACGCTTGCATTGCTAATATATCGGAGATACGCCCGATTGAACTCACTGGTGAAATTCTTAACCAGATAGCGCAATGGGATGACGACAATAATCGTTATCTTATCGGAGGGCTGTGGGAGATAAGGATTGTGAACAATAGGATAGTTCACGGCACAATATTTCTGCCGACGCTCGGCTCGCTTCAGCATCTTATGAAATTATACGGAATGGAAATCAATTTTAACGAAAAATAACGGTTATGGAGAAGTTCATAGAAATCAAGAACACAAGGTTCTACAAAAACGGTGTTGCGGAAAGCAACAGAGAAATTAACTGCTGCATCAACACGGGGTTCATAATGACATACCACCGCCTTACCGACAAGTTCACGGACGAGTGGGTGCTTTATCTTGCGGACGGTCGTACCGCCCACACCAAGACGGATGTGGACAAACTGTTGAGATGCGAAACCAAGACAGCGTTGAACGAATAGGATTGGCATAACACGAACAACTATGGCACACATCAAGAGAGTGAATGAAATGGCGCACAAGAGCAGGCGCAGGCTCACATACGAGGCGAACAAGACCGCGAAGTGCGGGGAAACGATATTGTGTCCCGTATGCGGAAAGGAGTTCGTAAAAAGGCAGTATTCGCAGGCGTTCTGCTGCGGCAAGTGCAAGGATGCCTTCTGGAACGCCCGTGGCGACAGGCACTCCGACCCGAACTACCACGCCAAGTACAATATGAAGCATCCCGAAAGATATGCGGGGCTTATCGGTCTTGGCGTAACAAGGTACGAAAGGGAATACTACGAGGCTATGCACGCATACGCCACCGACCCTGATTTCCGCGAATGGCTACGGCAGTCTGCGGACAACTTTGACATTGACTGGGATTCCCACTGTGCAAGGAACACAATCGGGCAGGAATACCAGAACTATCTTGATGACAGACTTGAGTCGGACTTTTAGGTATAGCAACTAAAACATAGGCAGTATGACAAGGAAGGAAAGAGAAAGGGTATTTGCGGACTTATCTGCGCGGCTTCCGTACGGAGTGCGTGTGAAGGTGTGGCTTCCTACCGGGACTACCGAGGAAGGCGTGCTTGACTTGAGCTCCAACTATGGTGATGTTCTTCGGGATGCCTTTTATGGCAAGAAGCCTTACATAACGGATATTAAGCCGTATCTCCGTCAGCTTAATGATATGACGGATGACGAAATAGCGGATGGAATAAGGCGTGTAAGGAAAGGAAAGGTCATCTATACGGATAGGGATGGCGTGGTCGGCTGGTATTCGTACTACAAGGGGAAGTACAACTATTTTGATGATTTCAAATGGAAGCTTGGCGAGTACGGGGTTGCGAATGTGGACTGGCTGCTGAAGCATCATTTTGATATTCACGGATTGATTTACAGGGGGCTTGCGCTTGAAGCTCCCGCTGATATGTATAAGTTTAAATAAAAGTAATGAGTATGGAATTGAAAATGACAAATATTGAGCAGATATTAATGAATGCTCCGCTTGATACCGAACTTTATTCCCCTGTGTACGGGGTTGTGAAACTTGCATGCTGCGGTAAGGATGAATATGATGACTTGCGCATAAAGACATATACTGCGGATGACGGCATGTTCCATTGGTTCAATAAATGCGGGCAGATGAACCGCAACGGGGAATGCATGCTTTATCCGAGCAGGGATGTGCGTTCATGGGACGGATGGCAGAAAGTCCTATTCAAGCCCGGTGATATTATAGCCGTTGATGCTTACGGAACGGATACAAAAAGGATATCGCTGTTCGTATATGCAGATGGCGATGAAGCGTATAATTCTCTCGGCAGGAGATTATCCGTTGACATCAGCAAGGCTCGCTATGCTACAAAAAGCGAGGCAGGCTTCTTCAACGGGACGCTTGAAGATAACGGCTACATTTGGGACGAGTGCATAAAGGCACTTGTTGCGCTTGATGACCTTACGCGACCTATTGTTGAGAAGATGAAGACGGAGAGCAGGAAGTCTTTGGTTTCGAGCTTGCAGCCTTTCGATAAGGTTCTTGTCCGTAACTCACGATATCCGGGACATCTATGGAGACTTGGCTTTTTCGAGAGCGTAAGCGCGGATGGAATGGTATGCACGGTCGGCAATGAATATATGTATTCCCAATGCGTGCCGTTTAATGATGAAACAATGTATTTGCTCGGCACGAGCAAGGATTATGATGGCAAGTACGGAAAATGCGAATTGCGCTGAAAATAATATTATAAGTTCAATATATTATTATTGGAACGAAAACAAAAGAAAAACTATGGACAACGAGAATCAAAGAATAGAATATTACAAGGGCGGGCAGTTCGTGCTGAAGTTCCGTCCTTCATTAAATGTAAACGAAGTGGATTATGCCCAGCAGCACTGGGCTGACGCTCTTCGGCTTCACGGCGACAACGGCTGTGCATTGCGCAATTATCCCGATGTTGTTATGTCGGCAAGCGTGCCTGACGACTGCAACGAGGACGAGTCGCAGGTAATCTATGTGATGAAGCGTCCGCAGGGCTATCCGAAGGGCAAGGAAGTTTGCCTCGGTATGTTCGTGCCGATGCTTATTCCGATAGGGACCGGCAACAAGGAGTATTTGTTTGTACCGTGCTTTCTTAACGCATTGACATCTTGTGAAACAGGCTACGACTGCGATGCGCCATCTGCGATAAGGATGGATATTGAGAAACTCCACTACGCTGTGAACGACAGCGAGTTATTTGAGGTTGTAAAGAAGTCATATAAGACGATAGGAATGTACTTTAAATAAAGGATACGGCTATGCAGACATTTACACGAAAGGATTATGACAGCATAATGGATAAGGCACCGGCAGTATATACGAGGTTGAACTTGGTCTTGGACACCAGCCGAAATTGGTTTATCAAAATTATTAGAATATGAGACATCAGCCGAAATTAGTTTATTAAATTATCAGAATATGACAGAAGTTAGCGAACTGCCGTTTGACGGATACGCGGAGGCATACCGCGAGGAATGGACTGATATACTTGGGCGGAAGTGTTCGAGAATAGTGTTCGGGAAGCCTTACGCCAATATTGCGGATGCGCCGACGAGATATGAGTACCCGTGCCATACGCACAAGCATATCGGGAGAGTGAAGATAACCATAAGCGAAACATTGGACATTGCACAGGATGAGAAAGGTACTGCTCAATAGCGATGACGAATACATCAGGTATTGCACCGAGCATAATGTCGGGAAGACTGCGGTGGGCGATTGTGTGAAACCCGTATCTTATCCGTGCGTTATGGTGTGGGAGTGGTTTTTCAACTTGGATAAGGTTGTTGAGCGCACTTGCGCCTTTGTGTATATGGATGATTTTTCAGAATTTAACGGGAGGTAGAATTATGGAATTTGTACTCGGTACTGAAAACGGCATATTGCTTTGCTTTGGTGCGGACGACATTTTTTCGGCTGGTGAGAAGGCACTTGCGTTTACAAGAAAGGGAAGCCCGTGCGAAGCGGAGTTCTTCAAGGTGTGGTCTATGGAACGCTTCAAGAAGGATGTGCTCCCGAAGTTGAGCATATCGGACATTGCGGAGCAATTCGAGAAGGATGCAGTTCCGAAGTTGAGGCTTCCTGATAACGGGAGTGGCTTTTGCGCCGTGCTTGGCGGGAGTGACAAGGATATATTGCTTGGAATTTTAAGACAGAATGATAATGAGCAAGGAAAATAACAGTATGGAAGATTACAATGAGCCGATTGACAAGACCGTGGAATATCTCATAGGGGAGTTCCCGGAGGGCGAGGGTGTGAAGAAAGGTGATATTGCCGATGCGGTGAAGTCCGTTTTCAATGGCGGAGTCAAGTATTATCAGGAGATAAGGGATGTGCTCTACAACGCCTTGCACAAGGTGTTGCCGTATCCTACGGACGAGCAGTGGAACGAGAACTTGAGGCGAGGCAGGTCAACTGACGGCGTGAAGGACTATGTTGACAAATACTGGGACTATGTGCAGAAGCAGTTTCGTGAATGGTCGGAAAGGGTGGAGGCTTATTTCCGTGCGATTCGAGGCGCAAGGCGAACATACGACGAGGCTTGCGGGCTTGTCGCCGACAAGTGGTGCGAGTTGCTTTTTGGCAGCCCGTTTCAGGACAACGGGGACAGGAGCGGACACTCGGACGGTATGATGTTTCTCGGCACGCTCTTGAAGTCCGATGCACAGAAGAACATAACGCCGGAGATTATGGAGAATGTGCATAACGGCATAGAGAAGTTCTACCTACACGGCTGTATGTGGGAGTCCGAAAGCGGAAGCAGGTTTCGCATAGACCTCTCATGCGACTACTACCCGAATACGCCCTTTTATGAGATACTATTGAACGCGGGCGTAAAGGAAGATGACATACGGAGCATCTGCCCGTGGAAGACCGGCATTGAGATTGACCGCAAGGACAATGCGGTGATGGTAAGGCATTACAGGGAAAGGAACTATTTTTAGGATTGCTATGGAGGAGAAGGAAAGGCTGACGAGGGAACAAGTAATAAAACTATGTGAACTTGCATATTGGGAGAAGTGGCTTGAACTCACCGGGCATAATATAGGCGATGTAGTCAGATGTGCTTTTCGTCATGATATGGGCGATGCCGTTCATTCGTACACGACATTTACTATCGGCAAGGGAGTCATAGTTAAAACGGAAGATGGCATATTCGTGGAGAGCGTGCAGAAGTACCGCATAAGCCATGAAGTCAGGAAGTTCTCGAAAAGCAAGATAGACTACAGCGTTTATTGGAAGTACAAGTACGAGCACATACTTGCACGGCTCGACGAGATAGAGGACGAGTATGCGGAGGAAAGGGACGGCATGATAAAGGAGAAATAAACAACTAAAAAAAACGAAGATATGAAGTGAAATAACATTAAGACCATTGAAAAGCATTGCAAGAATTAAATTTATAAATAATATGTAATGTATATACACATCAGCCGATGATAACATTGAAGTTGAAATACGAAGCGAGTAATGAAGCGAAGGCTTTTATCCGTGAGTGCAGACGGCAATATTCGTCCGCGCTCCGCTTCGCGTACAACCGTGTTATCGACGGCTGGAACGGCAAGCAAATTCGAGACGCGATAAAGTTCGAGCTGAACAATGTCGGTCTGATGGACAGTTATATGGCTGCCTGCATCGAGCAGGACGCGACAGCCAAATTCAAGTCGATAAAGGAACTGGGCAATCCAGATGTAAAATACATATTCGGCGGGCGCAGGAACTTCATCCGTAGGTGCAAGGGGCTTATATCGAAGGAAGCGTTTGACAACAAGCGGTTGTCACCGTTATTGGTTGTGGGTGAAGCGAACTGCTTCGCCAACCGCAAGTTCCGCATAAACGAAGACTTCCAGTCAATAACATTCCAGATTAACAAGAACAGCCATTACCAACTAAACTTGATTGGTGTCTATGGCAAGCGCAAGCGCACGCTTGAGAAACTGTATGAACTCCAGTGCGCAAAGGCAACGCCCATAACATACAAACTGGATGGAGAATATGTCTATCTGTCGTTCGACGAAACAAAGATTGAACATTATAAGCGTGATAATGTCATATCCAACCGCGTGATGGCTATTGATATGAACCCAAACTACATAGGGTGGTCAATCGTTGACTGGAAGGGCGAAGCCGACTATAATGTCGTAAGGCAAGGCGTGTTCTCGGTCAAGCCGATAAACGATATGGCGAATGAATTGTTAAAGGATAATACCGATTCATCCGACCCGAAGAAGACATACATAGAGAACAAGCGCGTCCACGAGACATACGAGGTGTCGAAGAAGTTAATCCGTATATGCCTGCACTACCGCTGCGAGATGTTCGCAATCGAGGATTTGGACATACGGGGCAAGGACTCTGGTCGCGGAAAGAAATACAACCGACTTGTCAATAATAATTGGTGTCGGAACAGCCTTGAACTTAACCTACAGAAGCGTTGTAGCATATTCGACATAAAGTTCCTGAAGGTCAAGCCGAACTACAGTTCGTTTGTCGGCAACTTCGTGTTCAGGGAACTCAACCTTCCCGATATGGTTCTGGCATCAATCGAAATCGGCAGGCGTGGCTACGAATATAACTTGCAGTACATAGAAAAGAAAAAAGATATTAAGCGCAACATAATGTTTCCAGACAGCGAAGCCTACAAAGCGTCCATCTCCAAGTCACTGGAAGAATTTGGACTGGACGACGGTGTTAGTCTTCTGGATGCGTATGATGCGTTAAAAAAGTCTGGAACCAGATACAGGCTTTCCTTCGACCAGTGCGGGACAAGGTTTTCGAGGTGCTTTTCAAAGGCGAGCCTAATATTAAAGAGTTTTAATGATTTTTAATATGAATAATAAAAAGCAACATTTGTACATTCAGTATTCGGAACAGATAAGCAATGACGCGAAGACGGTCAAGGAGAAGCTGACCGAAGCGGACTTGGCACTTGTGATAAAGGACATAACCAAGCGTGTTGCATTTGGGTGCGTGTGCCTTGTTTCGGAAAGGGAACGCGAAGGTGTTGCGTGCGACAGCCTGTGGCGCAATTCGGGAAGGGAACTCATCTCGTACGACAACATAGGCGACTATCTGGGCTACTTTGCGAAGGGCATGATTCGTATGCTTCCGTACCTCCGTCCTATGGAGAACATGACGGAGGACGAGAGGGCGGAAATCCGCATACTCATTCAGGAGAACTACAAGGAGCCGTACGGGGAAGTGAAGATGTCGGGGGCGGACAATATCCTGCTTTCGGTTTCGCTTTCGACGGAGGTTATTTCCGATTACCTCGACTCACGGCAGTTCGACTGGCGCGGGCTTATACCGAAGGGGCTTGCCGTGGAGATGGACAATGATGACTATAACAACCACAAGAGTTTCTTCAAGGCATCATACGCAGTCGGCTCGGAGTTTCTGAAGAACTGCGATACGAAAACGGAAGCCGGCTGCGAACCCACGGACACTGTGCTTCTTTTCGGGGAAACCAATCCCGAAGGCGAGCCCGACTACGAGTGGGGGTGCGTGCGAGGCTGGAAGGAGGCTGGCGCAATATGCGTGACCATTCCCGCTTGGTTTGCGGAATATGCGTACGCGAACAGGGAACGGAAGGATTTTGCGAAATTCGTTACCGACATGAAGGAGCATATTGATTGCGCATACAGGTCGTTCCCGCTGGACTTGCAGACTATGTACGAGATAGACGCGAGCGTAAATGCGTACTGCAATGTGTTCAAGGACACGGACAAGTATTTAATTTCAAATGACAAATAGCATGGCTGAATCAGTATTGAATGAATATAAAATGGCGCACAAGTATTGCCCGCTGTGCGGAAGCGATGATATACGCAAGGGGATGGTCGGGTACATAATTGATAAGTCGCATCCCGAAAGCTTTAAGGACGGCAATCCGGCGGAGTGCCTTCATTGCGGCTGGGCTGGAACGGCTCATGACCTTATAGGAGAAGATGCAAGGCAAGATTGCCTTTCGCGCAAGGCTGCGGACGAAAAGGCTATGAGAATGCTCGGCATGATTTTCCGTAACAGCGATAACGGCATCGAGACAGGTTTTGACATAGAGCCTGTCGATTACGCATGCTCCGTGATATGGGTTTTCCGTGACCTTGCTGCCGGCGGGCGCACGGAATATTCCGAGCAGATTGCCCAGATACTCCGTATGGCAATGGAATATTTGAAGTTGTTCATAAAGTCGGAAGGCATAGACCCGTACGACCAGAGAATTGAGTGCGTTGATGCAGTCGGCGAGGCTATGAATCTCCTTTCGATTATTAAGGTCAATAAGCCGAAATAATCGCATATCATAAAAATGCGCATATATTTTCAATATAATATGGATAAAGGAGATGAATTATGGCAGAAGAAGTAAAGAGAACATTCCGTAACGACCACGACATAGAGTTCTGGCGTGATGCTGCGATTTCGGCAATGCAGGGCATACAGGAATCAGGTTGGAAACTGCTCGGTGCATTTGCTGATATTGATAAGGCTGATACGGCGAATATCGCCTTCGATATGGCTGATGCCATGCTCGAAGAATATCACAAGAGGCTCGACGATGCGGATTTTCCGGTGGAAAGCATTAACGTTTTTGATTAAAGGATAATTGCTATGAAAGATAACAATAAACAAACGGGAGTGGCATCCGAAGTTGCGCCGCAAATAGTGTGCAAACACATTTTCGGTGACGAGAAGTTCACGGAGAACCATAACCTTCTCATGAAGGCGTTGAATCAGATGCTTGCCGACGAGGACAGGTGCATCGCCATACTCGGCAAGGACATGGCGGAGAACTTTGATGGGGTGACCGCAATCGGTCAGATATATGACGATATGCTTACCGTCACAGCAGCATACTGCGCGGAGAGTTACATTGAGGGCGAACCGGACTCAACGTGGCTGGATAATATCGTGATAGATATGAAGCGGATAGATAGGGCATACGGCAAGGATAATTCATCCGATAAGGAAACTACTATTGAGAAAGCAAAGTCGGAAATATGGCGTATATGCGCCCCTGAAACGCCGTACCTTGATTACGAGGTCGGCAAGAACAATGTAGTTTCCATAAATGAAAAGCATGTTGCCGTATCATCATGTGCCGAAATGCAGGCTCAAAGCACAAGGCTTGTCTATGATGTTATGCTTGATAACGGATGCACAATCGAGATTGGGGCGGATATGAAGGGGCTTGTGGTTTACAGAAGAACGAATGAATAAAAATATGGAGTATGATGGTTGACAACGATGTTTACAAGTTCCGCCTCTATCCGAAGGTGGATTATCCGGAAATCAGCGTCTATACAAGACCGAACGTGATTTCGCCCGCACTCGATAAGGAAGAAGTCGTGAAGGAAAAGTATTTTACGGAACAACGGCTCGAAGGCTTGAAAGCCGAATTCATACGGCGGATAAGCGAGCTGCCCGCAAAGGAGCTCTTCGACATTTCCTGCGTGGACTTGGATGGCGGCTATAACATAACGGAAGAACAGATTTTTGAAATACAAGACGATGAAGAGAAATAGATTTAGGAGATGGCTTCAGCGCAAGGCGTTGAATTTCATTGTGAAGTGCGAGGGTGATTCCAATTACATCATGCACTACAAGAACGAGCGTAGAATTGCATCCGCTATGGCGAAGAATACGGATAGGGATGACTGGGATGAGAAGTTTGACCGGATGATGGACGATGATATAATCGAACTGCTTTCGGTGCTTGCGATGCAGGGTGATACGGGCTTTTCAATAGGCGTGAAAATGAAGATGCTGCAAACCGCCATGAAGTTCGGACTGTTCTCCCCGCTTGACTTCAGCCCGGCGGAATGGTCGGATAAGATGACACTTGACCATAATTTGGAACAGAACATACGCCGTCCGAGCGTGTTCAGGGTGTATGACGATGACAAGGGTGAGTTCGTGTTCACCGACAATGATAGCACCACGCTATGCGAACTTGCTACACGATATGATATAGGGAGCGGCAAGACCGCGACCGGGTATCCGAGTACCTTCGGGGGAGCTTGCATAATGTACGACGAAGATACCAAAGAATATCATATTTACAGGGATGTGATAGTCAATCATGAGACATATATGGGGCGCAATACCATAAAGTTGCCGTGCGTTACATTCATAGACAGCAACGACACCCATAATGACTTCTATTGCCATATCGCACTCAAACGGCATATCCCATTTAACTTCTTCAAGGACTACGCCCTTGTGGTCAACGAGAATATGGAGAAAGCGTACGCAGATGAACTTGCATATTGCAGGGAGCATAAGCTCGGTGAGAAGTGCGTGGAAATCATGCACAAGTGCCGCAAGGAAGTGAACGGAATACTCGGCATAAAGCGTTTCGGAAAGAAGCCGAAGAACGGAGGAAAGCATAATGGCGGTAATAAAAGATAAGATTATGGATAAGTGCGATTGCGAAAGATTTATAATGGGACTTAACCAGCTTGCCCAGCAATGCAATGTATCGAGCGTGACATACAATCGGCTCGGAATAACAAAGATTGAATTTGCGGACGGCTCGTCCATAGGCGGTCTGCGCCTGTGGGAAGACGCCGGTATAATAAAGGGAGATTTCTAATATGGTACAAAATTACACGGAAGGAAAGAACATCGCGAAACTGCTGAAGTACGCACCGAAGGGGACTATGCTTTATTCGCCGCTTATCGGCTCATGTACTCTCGTAAGGGTGAGCGATGACAGGATAATAGTGTCGAATCTTGAGGACACCCAGCATTACGGCTTCGATAGATTCGGACGATATTGGACGGGAATGGGCGAGTGCGTACTTTATCCGTCACGAGACCATCGTGTTTGGGACGGCTGGCAGAATGTGCTTTTCAGCAAGGGTGATGTTGTGGTGCGCGAAGGTGTCGGGACATATATCATTGTTAATGAATTTGACAGCATAGACATGTATGACAACATTCTGATTGACAAGGACGGCACTCGGTACGCTAACCTTATGTGCGACGGGACACCGCTGTTCACGGAATGTAGATACGCAAGCCCGCAGGAGGCGCGTGCGTTTATGACGGTGCTTGAAAGGAAGGGATACCGCTGGGACGACCAGAAGAAAGAGATGGTTCTTTGCAAGCCGAAGGATGAAGCTCCGAAGCACAAGTACGACATTGCCGCCGGCAGATGGTATGTCGCAAAGAGCACGCAATACTTCGGCGACACATATTTGGCGTTCACCAAAGGCTTTGTGTACAGGAGCGATGCCGACGGGTATGTCACGGACAGCCACGGTCAGTCGATGTTCATAGGCAACTGCGGGGAATATTTTCAGCCGGCACCAGCGGATAGGATACCGAATGCCCGAACCGCGAATAAATCCGGCTCGGACTTGAAGCCGTTCGACAAGGTGATATGCCGTCGCATGTGTGATGCCCATCTGACATACAGCGGGGATGTATGGCGCATTGATTTATTCAGCAAGTATCATGATGGCTGGTCGCTGCCGTATCATTGCATGACGGACAAGTATGACCAATGTGTGCCGTATAATAATGAGACGGAGAAGCTTATTGGCACTCGTGATGATTACACGGGGATTTATAGGACTTGGCTGTAATAAAAAAAGAATCATATAATTTCAATATATTATTGATAGAAACGATATAGACTATGGAATTATACAGGTTCATAAGGAAAGGCAGAAAAACCATAATCCCCGTCAAACACGGGATATGCGGAACGAAGACAAGCATGTTCGACGACAAGGGCTCGGAGCTCTTCATCGGCGACCAAGTGGTAATCGTCGCCCATCTTGAAAACGAGAAGCGCGGCAAGTGGGACGATATACTCGGAGTGGAAACAGTTGTCAATGACGATGACGGGGCGTATGTCATGGGCTTGAAGAGTCTTGACCTTACCAAGCCGAAAGGTGTTGATAATCCGTACCGCACGCATTGGGACATTGTGAAATGCAAGTCATACGATGAGTGCGTTGTCAGCGAAGTATCGGGAAATATACATTATTGCGAGGACAGGAAGTATGACGAAGGAAGATAAAAGATTGCTCATTGAGGAACTTTGCGCCCGCCTGCCATTCGGGTTGAAGTGCTGCGATGTATCCACGGAGGAGGACTTCTGGCTGGATGATATTGCGGATACGGACACGGACTATCCGATTACGAACTACGGCTATACGGAGATAGACAGCGTGCGCCCGTATCTCCGCCCCGAAAGCGCGATGACGGAGAAGGAGAGAAAGGAGTTCGAGGAACTTGCCGTTGTGCTTGGTGCGGTGGACGCGGGAAACCAAGCCTCGCTCGCGGTGCGCTTCATATATGAACATCATATTGACTGGCGCGGGCTTATACCGAAGGGGCTTGCGCTTGAAGCGGAGAAGGGAATGTATAAATTTGAATAGTTATGAAAGCAAGGGTAAACACAATAATCTCAAAGCAGCTGTCGTATGACAGGTATGACGACATCGTTAAGATAGCCGAGTTCGACGAGAACGAGCCTATCTCGGAAATACGCAAGTGGAAGGAAGGGCTTGAAGGGGAACAGATGGATGGAACCGTTATGTCCCCCATACGCATAGAGTTCATTGAAGAGCCGAGCGAAACAGCGCAGCCGAGCGACTATGCGGACGGCTTGCGTGACGGTGCAAGGGGTACTTATGCGGAGATTGAAGATTGGCTCAATATGCACAGGAACGAGTATGATGAATGTGGTCATCATCATTTGCGGGACACAACCATTATGAAGGATTTGCTAATGTATATGCAGGAAAAGAAGGAAAATGTATGATAAGGATTGAAGATTTAAGAATTGGTCAGACCGTTATGTACAACGGCGTGAAGTGCAGGGTGTACTCAATTATGAGCCCGCATCCCGACAAGAACGGGAGGTATGATAACAAGCCCGTAATTGAACTTTGTGATGGTGCGGGAATAATCACCGCACTCGAAGATGATATATCCCCGTGCGACGTGGCGGATGATGCAACGGAGCGCAAGGCTATGTATTGTAATGAGGACAGGGATAATTACTACGATAAGTGCCTTGATGAATACGAAAGGGAGAACGCCGGGCTTATGGCACTTGTAAAGCGCGAACATCCCCGTTTGGATGAAGTATCCAGCGAGGACTACAAGTGGCGGTATATGAACGGGGTGGACAAGGTGTTCTACGATATGATACAATGGTTCATAAACAACCGTCAGGTCATAGGCTGCACGGGAAGGGGCTTCGCCAACTACGCATACGACAAGGTGATGCGTCCGTACATTGTAATCAATACATATAGTGACGCGGAGATGTGCTGCGCAGACTGCGCCTTTTCCGAAGTTAACGAGCGGGGCGTGACGCTGTGCGACCCGCTGGCGTATCTCTTTGACGGCGAACATAGATTTACAGTAAGCCCGTCCGCACATTGCAGGGGGTTTGAACACAAGTGCAAGGAATAGGAGGAAACGATATGGCATTTCGCGGAGTAACGGGCAACGCGCCGAAAGACCTTAACATAAAGGAGAAGTACGAAACGCTTGTGCCGTACAAATCGGAGCGCGAGATATTCAACAGCCTTGAATCGCTCAATCCAGGTGATACCCTTGAACATTGGCAGTGGCAGGATATAATAATGGCGTGCCGAATAATCGCCAAGAAGAACAGGTGGTTTGGTGACAAGAGCAGGTTCACGGATGACAAGCATATAAAGGCGGAAGGCGATACGCCCTACAATTCGGTAAGGAAGATGCCGAAGGGAAGGAAATGTGAATGAGCAGGTGCAAGCACAGCCGTTATGTATATAACTTTGGCAAATACCGCCTTGTATGCAAGTTAAAGAAAAGATTGTGCGGAAGCAATGGTTGTTCGGATTATGTTTCAAATGATACATTAGGATATGAAAAAGAGGATAGCGAGAAAGATTGTTGACGGTCAGTTGAAGCCGAGATACAAAAGGATTAACCGTATGGAGAAGCCTAATAAAAGTTAGGCATCCCCTTCCTGCTTCATTCTGCCACTACTTTTTAGGTTGCTTGCGCAACGGTCATCCATAGTTGGGCAGTCCACATGCTTAAATTCGGTGCTACGGACACCTATAATTCTCTTTCCTTCGTTCAGGATATTTATTGATGCGTTGACATCTCGGTCGTGGTGCGTTCCGCACTCTGGACAAGTCCATTCCCTGTCCTTGAGCGTCAGGTCGCGTTTGATGTAACCACATACGGAGCAGGTCTTCGATGACGGATAGAAACGGTTAACAAAGACCACGCTCTTGCGGTTAAGCATAGCCTTGTCGGTCAATACGCTCCTGAACCTGTACAAGCCGACTTCGGCTATCGCCTTCGCAAGTTTATGGTTCTTTAGCATACCGCGCACATTAAGGTTTTCCATACATATTGTGTCGTAGTCCTTCAGCAGCGTATTTACGACATAGTGTATGTAGGCTTCCCTCTGGCTGGTCAACCGTTCATACGCTGTTGCAAGCCGTATCCGTTGCTTGAACCTGTTGTTTGAGCCTTTGATTTTCCTGCTCAACTGCTTCTGCAAGACCTTAATCCTATGCTCGGTTCTCTTGAAGAAATGCTTGTTCTCAAACACCTCGCCATCGGATGTAATCACGAAATCCTTTACGCCCAAGTCTATGCCCACGGCATTTCCAGTTTTCCTGAACCGTATAAGTTCATCGTCTGGAATATCCATAAGGACTGAAAGGAAATACTTGCCCGTCTTGGTTCTCGACAGGGTTGCACTTCGTATGCAGTCCTTGAACATTTTAAGTCGGCTGTGGTATAACTTGGAGCACCTGAAACGAATATCGTTTAAATCTTTGGTTAATGTAATCTTTCTATCGTCGAATGTATTGCGCTTCGATATGGCATCAATGGGGAATAGAGCAGACAGAACGGTATCGTGTTTCGACTTGAACTTCGGAAAGCCACAATGCAACTTAAAGAAGTTTGTATATGCACCGAGCATCTGTCTTATGGACTGCTTCATAACCTTCGTGTTTTGTGCTTTCAACCAAGCGTATTGCTCGTCTTTGAGCAGTGTTCCGTGAAACCACTTGGAAAGGTCTGTCAGACCTAATGAACTTCCATCTTCTTTATAAGCACTTATCTTCCGTTCAAGACACTGGTTATAGACGAAGCGGTAGCAACCCAAGACCTGATTTATCTTGGTCTATTGCTCCCCGTTCGGATATAGCCGTATCTTCAACGCCCTTAACATCATATTATTTATATTTTTATCGGCTCGGCTGAAATTATTGGAAAATTCCAATATATTATAGTTGGATGAAAATTATAAAATATGGATTTTAATAATGTTTCACAGAATTTATTAGATTTTAGGTTAACTGTTGGCAACCCGTTGTTGAGCGTGGGGAGGGATTTGCTCACTGGCAAGATAGGATTACAGAAGATATATTACTCCATTCCGATTTATCGCAAGTGGACTGCGAGGCAACTTGCGCGGGCGGAGCGCAGGCTCGGAATAAAGAGCGTAACGCTTCTGCCGTTGAAATTGGAAAGTATGCCCATAGAGTCTGATATGAAGTTAGAAACAATAAATGTTTAGTTATGAAGTATAAAGAGATTATAGAGAAGGCGAACAAGGGCGAGGAAGTGCCCTACAAGTTCGTACACATGCTTGGTGGGTCCGTCGAAGGTCTCGGCAAGGTGTATGGTGTTGTATGTTCGGGCAACGAATGGGAATGTGTTGTCCGTTACAATGGGAAGGATTATACCCCCAGCAAGTTCTCGTTCGATGAGACGCTGGTGATAACGAACCCAGTGTTTGCGATAGCGATACTTTTCTACTTCAAGGACTGGGATGCGTTCTACGCGAAGAACCCCACTCCGTTCGACTACTCGACCGACATACCCGAAGGTGCGATAATCGTGGTCACAACAAAACCCAGATGGAACAACGCCACTCTGGAAATGGACGGCAAGGACATAGATGAAATCTGGAATATGGCATCTGACGAGAAGACGAGGGCAGGACATCTAATTGAAGTCAAGTGTATGAACAACAAGAAGCAGGAGGGTTATGTGGCGTACTCGCTCATAAGGGGCGTTGTTGACGGAGACCTCCGCGTCCATATAGAGTATATGCAACACATATTATAAAGGTTTGTAGCAATATCCGAATGATGTAAGTGTGTTTAATATTTGTCATAAGAGCCGGGCGCGGACTTACTTGTCTGCGCCTTTTTATAAATAATAATATAGAATAATATTAAAATATTTATGGTACATATTTTAAGAATAGACGAATTGAAGTCAAGCACTTATAGGAATGCTGCCGACAAGAGAGAAGCGCAGTTAAAGGCAATGCCACCAGCATTGATGAAAAAATTACCGAAAGATGTATTGGATATGCCGCAAAGATTAAGAGCGCGTGCAGATGAAGTCGAAAAGGATGAGAAGAAGTTGGAAAGAAAAAAGGAGCGTGCGGTAATAAATAAGGCGAAAAAATGTTATCTTGAGCTTTATGAAGTTCAAGAATTTTTGCGTAATGATATATTAAACGCATATAATAATGCACAAAAAACACCAAAGCAAAGAAAGCCGATGGTTGGTGAATTAATGCACAGCGGCAGCCCTTTGCGTTTAATAGAAAATGGACGTGCTTGTGGTGAAGCAAGTATGTGTTATGGTGTGTGTGGTGCTTCTTCTTTAATACCACCTATAAATTTTAAAGATGCGATGAATATGCTGGATAAAATTGCTAAAAAATATCCTGAATTTATTTCAAAAGCAGGAAGAGATAATTCGACTGGTGAGGCTGCGTGGTATAAAAAAACGGATTATGATATGTATTTTTCAGAATTATTTAAAAAGATAACAAGTGAGCATACGGGGTTTGAGATACATAATCTTAATTTGTGGAATGGAGGCGGACTTTCCAATTCATACAAAGGGTATATTATAAATGGAGAAAAGGACGGGGAAGGTTATTTCCTTTATTTACATCCAGTGCATTGGCATCGTTAACAAAAATATCCATTAGTTAAATTTTGAATTATCCCCTTTGGCTTTATAAATTCCAAAAGGGATAATTTCGTTTAATTATGCTTATAATTTCAATATATTATATTTGAACGGATATATTGAAAACGAAATGGAAAGTAACGGATTGAAAATGCTTATACTGCGTGGTGTTCCGGCAAGCGGCAAGACCACATGGGCGAAGCAGTTCACAAAGAAAAGGAAGAACTGGGTGATAGTATCACGCGATGCGCTTGAAGAAGCCGCAGGCGGATGTAATGGCGTTAATCAGACGGGTTATGTAAACCAGCTCGTCAAGTTCTCCATAATGAGTGCTTTCGAGCGTGGACTTAATGTCATAATGGATGGGATGAACCTTGATGGGAATGAAGTGCAGACACTCTATTCTATTGCGTATGATTACCATGCGAGCGCGGAGTGCAAGGATTTCACATTAAGCCTTCCCGAAGCACTTGAACGGAATGCAAGGCGTACGGACAAGCGCATATCGGCTGATAGGATAAGGGAGATGTACCGTGAGTACTTCCCTGACGAATACAGGTATCACAATACAGACCATAGGAAGATACTGAAACCGAATACGGAGCTTCCGCCGGCGGTGATATGCGATATAGACGGCACGGTTGCGCTGAAGAACGGGCGTTACATATTTGATGTCCCAAAGGCTATCGAAGATATATTCGACCCGCGCATGCAAAGGCTTCTTCACATGCTTGAGAAGGCTGGCGTTGAAGTGATATTCCTATCGGGAAGGGAAGATACCGAAGAGTGCAGGGATGTTACGGAACGCTGGCTTGACATGCACGGCTTTGGACATTGCATGCTTTTCATGCGCCCGAAGGGTGATGCACGCGGTGACGAGGAAGTCAAGCGTGAGCTGTACGAGACCCTTGTAGCACCGAAGTACGATGTAGCCGCAGTATTCGATGATAGGGACTGCGTGGTGAAAATGTGGAGGGAGATTGGGCTGCTCTGCAATCAGGTCTATTACGGGAACTTTTAATTTTTCATAGGCATGGAAGATAACAATAGGATTGCACGGGATATTGCATTGGAGAATACAAGAACGGGTTGCCGCACGGAGGTATCGGATAAGGATATGTTCGATGGTGCTTTATGCATGGCGGAATGGAAGGATAGGCGTGCGAAGACAGTCATAGCGGATATAGTTTCAAATATTCTCATTGATACGGAATACACGGAAGGGAAGAAGGATGCGTGCTTCGAGATATACGAGAGATTATTCGGGGAGCGTCTTGAAGTTGAAAATACGGATAAATCGGAATAACATGGCGAAGGAGTTATATGCAGGGATAATTATCAGATACCGCAACGGATATCTTATGTGCCACAGGACAGGAAGGCGTTATTCGTTCGGTAACTTTGATATACCGAAGGTGCGCGTGGGTGAAGACGAGAGCAAGTATCTCGATGCGTGCCTACGGAACTTAAGGAAGTTCACGGGCATAGTGCTGCAAGATGATGAAGTCAGCTGCATACGCACGATAGGAAGAACGGAATACGACGGGAAGAAGGATTTGTACTTATTCTATCTGTGGCTGCCTTATGATATGAACGATAGGCTTGAATGCAAGTCTTTCTTCAGCGTCAACAGCCGAGCAAAATCATCATGGAAGGTGCTTCTGCCCGAAATAAGTTCACATAAGATTTCAAGAAGCACACTTTGGCTGTATCCGAATATGCAAAGGATACTTTCAGGTCTGCTTGACGAAGATGGAGTGCTGCTTGCGAATAATTAATATTTTTCAATATATTATGATAAACGAGAAACATTAAAAACATGGAAACGACAGTAAGAACATTCGGGGACTTGAAGGTCGGGGACGTAATCTATAGGATGTCCGATGACGGCAAATTCGAGTTTACGGAAAATAGGATTATCGCAATAAACGGAGATAGGGATGACAGGCTGTACTTTACCTTCGAAGGCGGTTATTTCACGGAGTCGCGTGATGAAGACGGGGATTTGAACTACGACTATGAGAATACGGTCTATGCGGAACATTACGAGCTTGGCTTGTTCGCAATAGACGGGGGCTATATTATCTCCGACTTGAATGCATTCCTTGACGATATCAAAAAAGACCTTGAAGAGCTCAAGATAAAGAACCGCAAGCGTGAAAACAATTACGAAACGGCAATATTCAACTGCAAGTCGTTCATGGATAAATGCGGAATAGCGCAGTGCTCCGAAGCAAGTACGGAGGGAGTTTCGAGCAATTAGAAGTCAATTTATAGTTTGTCATATTTGTTGTTTAACAGCCGTCCGAGCGAAAGCGCGGACGGTTTTCTTATTGCTTATAATATGCATATATGCCAATAAGAAACGGATGCGTTTCTTATGCGCATCCGTATTCGGTTATTTCGTTAAACGATATTCTACATGTATTCGTCGAAAAGCTTCTCTATGCTGTGGTAGCAGTTATTCAGGTCGGTCAGGTATGCACGAGCCTTGTCCGTTCTGCCATCAGCCAATGCTTCGATAATCTTATTCATTACCATATCAGCCTGCTTCGTATAGCCGTCCGCAATTTCAGCAGTCTTTTCGCCAGCCGTAATGTCATTGCCAGAATATTCAATAGTGTAGTTGTCGCTTGTAACGGCAAATGCCATCGCAACATAGCCTACGCTGAGCCACCCACCATTTATGTATAAGAACATCTCATCGGGATTGGTCGTGGTACGGCTCTTGAAGTAGCACCTGCCGTCATCTATAAGACATACGGGTTCGCAGTATTCGCGCACCTTGTGCGTGTGCCATCCGTTGTTCTCTATTACATCCACAACATAGTAACTTACTCCGTCGATTACGGCTTTCTCTCCGCTGAAACCGCCTTTGATGTGGAACTCATAGAAGTTCTGTTTGTTTCCGATAATGCCAGTAGTCCCGTTTATCTCCACATACCTCCCGTATGTCTTCCCGCTGTTCCGTATGCGGTTGAATGTGTATTCCAACCCTGTCATACCGCCCGCATACTCCCAGACCGTCATTATGTCCAAATGCGTAAAGCCCTCGGCAAGAAGTCCGCTTATGTACGGGACACATTCGGATTCCTCCCGTTTCATATATGTATATACGAACCACTCAGCAAAGTCCTGCGAGCCCGACGCTTCGTAGCCCGCATAGTCATTAAGTGCCTTGCTATAGTAAGTGCCGAAGTTTTCCGCACCCGCTTTCTCGACAATGTAGTCCCTTACCGCTTCTGTGCATTGCTTCTGGTCGCCTCCGTCGGCAGGAGGGGTTGGCGGGTCGCCTCCGTCGTCATTGCCACCGTCATTGTCGTCTCCCGTGTCCACTGGTGTTGCTACCATATCGCATACGGCTACTATGGTATTGCCGTAATAGTTGCTTCCCGCGTCCTCATCGCGTCCTCTGATATGAAATGTGGCAACGCCGTTGTTATCTATTGAAACAAATTCATTTCCTTGATTAGTACCATCAATTTCGAGATAACCAAAAGTAGCACCTTCGTCTGGTGTTACATTGACTGTAACATCATCTGTCGATTCACCTACTTCCAATGCGCCAGTCGCTGCATTATAAAAGGTGTCATCTTCATAATAATTACCGCTTATTATTTCTATACTGCCGTTGCGTGCAGTTAAATTTATCATTCCGTATGCCATAATCTAAAAAAGTTATATTCTGTATTATTTATAAAATATGCACGGTACAAGTTAAAGGGAGTTATGCCAACCTACATCTTCGGCGGTGCCTGCATTTTCAGCAGAAATGATTTCTGCGCGTCGACAATAGTCCCGTTTTCGAACGAGTTGGTTTCATCACATAGCACCCAGTGAAGCATATTGTAGTTCAGCACATAGCAGCTTTTCATATTGTGCATGTCGTATTTATGAATTGCGCCGGTCAGATTTATCTTCTTCAGCGCAGGAACGATGACTTCCTTCACGCATTCTTTTATATAATCCTGCTTGTCGCTGTCCGACGGGCTTGGATACTTGTCTATCTGCTGCTCAATCTTGAACTCGAACAGATTGTAGATATACTCGCCAAGCTGCCATCTTATCTTCTGCGGAATGTAATGCCATGCCAGACCATATACAACGCTCTTGTCCTTCGGGTCGCACTGACCGAAGCAAAGTATGTACGGACGCCTGTCGTATAGTTTTTCGCTACTTTTCTTGTACTCGAATACATACAGGCGACCAGGCAATAATATGCCCTTATTTACGGGAGAATTGCGCTTTATCCTATCCCATAGTTCCGCGCTTATAATCTTCTCGTTCCGGTACTCGCCGTAAAGGGCATCTATTGATGCCCTTATGTCATAGTTTTTCATAGCAGTTCAAGGATAATTTTATGTTGTAAAGAAATAAGCCACGCTTGAACGGGCAGCCTTGATTTCCTCCTTGATGTCCTGAAGCTCCGCTTCGCCCCACGAAGTGTATACGCTCGTATTGATTTGGACATTGCCCGGAAGCGAGAACTGGAATGTAGAGAGCAGCCTTTCTATCTGCCGCATGCACTGTGCGCAGACATAACGGAAGAACAGGTCATCCTGATATAATGCGCAGTCTTCCACGGTTGTCAGCACTTCGAATACGACTGACCTTGTGGGAAGCTCGCCCCCGAAGCGAACTCGGTGCGTAAGTCGGTTGTAGGAGAATGTGTGCATTTCCTGCAACATAGAACGAGCCATATCATAGTAACTCAAATTACAAGTCCACCACATCAGCGTATCGGCTGACATGCCCACTCCGGAATAGTACATCTGGGATGAGAACATACGCCTTACTCCGAAGTCTATATTGTCGGCATCTACATTGAACATACCGCCCCAGCCGGCCTCTCCGCTGAACTTTCCTATCTGATATACGCGGACTACGCTGAACACATTATCGGGCATGACTATAACGCCCCTTTGTGTCTGCGTTGCATCCTTCTTTATTGCATTGCCGTCCATATTCTTCCTATTGGTAAGTCCAAGACGGAATTCATCGCTCATGAATACCTTCGGGTCGCATGCTATGTACTGCTCCTCCACCGCATCCTCGTAATGCGAGTAGAACCATTTTTTACTTTCATTAGTTATCAGCGTGATGCTTGGTACGGGCAACGTGAACGGCATCTGGCAGTTGAGCGTCATATACTCCTGCACGCGTTTCACAAATTCGTTCAGGCATTCCTGCTGTTCAATATCGTTACAATCAATTCCAGCCATAAGTAGTAAGTTTAATTTATGATAACCTTTCCGTCGACAGCCTCGTCAATCCATACGAGAAGCGTATCTCCGCTTATGTATTCTATTTCGTATTCAAGCCTATTGCCGCTGCCATCCAATGCCGTAATATTAACGCCATCGGCTGTAAGCACCCCGTTTCTATGCGTAAGCCGCAAGCCGAGCCTGTGGTCAACAAGCCAGAAGTACCCGCCGCGCAGAAAATCAGTAGTGCAGCTGCATCTGGCTTCGTAATGGCGTGAAGCATTATACTGCGCATCTTCGCTTGAACGGATATCGGTAAGTTCCGTTTCCGCCGAATATTCCGTGCTTCCGTCATTCTTATCTTCCGGATAGTACGTTCCGCCGGAACCGCCATCGGAGCTTCCGCCTGAGCCTCCGCCTTCGTCACCACCTTCGTCACCACCTTCGTCCTTATCAAGCATGTCATTCTTATAAAGTGTTCCGATGGGAACGCATGTAACAACATGCGTTGAGCCTTTCTCCGTTTCATCATCGTTCTTGAACTTGAACATGACGGTTGCCGTAAGCGTCGACGGCAGCATATTGGCTGTGCTTCCCTCGCTGAAGCAGATGCGCACCTCGCCCTGATTGGCAATTCCCCCTACCGTTCTGAACTGCATGCTGTCAAGATAGAAGCCTGCCTCGCTTCCCTTGCACGATACTCCGAACTCAAGTATGCATCCGTCATCGCTCTCCGTAAGCATGATAATATCGTTATCTTCATTCGGTATCAATACATTGGGCGAGCCGTTCGCACGTATGGAAAGAGTCGGATTTCCGTACATTTCCGAAACCATAGGTTTCACGGTCATCTTCTCCCTGTATTCCACAGGAGCCGTAATGAACGGGGTTGCGCGACCTCCCGAATAAACGAATATTCTGCCGTTCCTGAGATATATGCTATCTTCGTCAACATCGAACATCGGGCTGCCGTCACCGAACATAATATCGTTGAAGTTATCGGGGGTTATATTGAAAATCTCACCATCGTACTTCGTCTGCGGGAACGATATTGAGCCGTCTCCGAACTCGCGGCTGTCAAAGCCCGACACATTGCATCCGTAAATATTGTATATGAGTACGCGGACAAAGTCAAGCCTGTCCGTATCAATAAGATTTCCATCCTTGTCAAGAAGATATATCGTCTGGCATGCCTCCACGCCCTGATATATGCTGATAAGGCATTTCACCACGGCATTGTACGAATTGCAGTTACCGAGCCCGCTGCACGACTTCGTGTACGGATTGGCGTACTGCTGCTGCACAACATTCGTTGTTGCCGTATATATGGTGCTGCCCGGCATCATATTCGGAAGTATCTTAATAGCCATTTGCGCTTCAGTCTATTATGCATTATTTATACGGATGCAAACAAAAAAGCACCGCCAATATGACGATGCTTCGCTTATCGGCGTTTCCGCCTTTTACACGTTCTTCCTTTCAAGACATTTGCGCATGATATTGTCCGTATGCTTCTTCCAAGCCTTATAGTTGCTCTCCGAGCCGAACTCTTCGATTATGGCAGCCTTCTCATCATCGGACAGCGAGTCCCAATGCTCATCAACGATGGTATCAGCCTTCGTCTTCAGCATATCCCCCAAGCCCTTGAGCGCGTGAGCCATCTTGTACCTTTCCTTATCACGCGCCTTGTAGTTTTCCTCCGAGCCGTACTCGGCTATTATATCAGCCTTCGTTTCGTCGGAGAGTGCATTCCACGAGTCGTTGACCGCCTTTTCAGCCTCAATATTCTTCTTGCATCTTCCGTATTGGAAGCCGAATATTCCGTACAACGCCTTTGCTGTCATTATGCGCTTAACTTCATCATCCTTGAAGCCTGCAATTGAGCCGTAGGATTCTATGAACTTCCGCTTCGTTGCATCGCTGAATGAATTCCATCTGCCGTTTGTTTCATCTTCGGCTTCATCAAGTGCATACGGAAGCTCGTTAATCTTCTTCTGCACGCCGTCGTTTTTAATCCACATGACAAGGGCGTTAAGGGCATCAAGCGCATTACTGTTCTTCAGGCCTGTCTTTTCGGCAATCCACTTCGCTGCGTCATGCTTGCGAGCCGTGCTGATAATCTTCTCTTCATCCCATGCACTTATGCCGATTGGGAATATATACACGCCTTCCTCTGCAACGCCGTACTTATCCGTTCCAATTCTGCTGCTTCCGTCACGGAGTTCAAATACAAGCCATTCATTCGCATTGTCTATGCCGATGAAACGCACTGCGGTATGATTCGTGGATGGATGATTGCCAATCTTGTGATTTTCGTCCATCAGATTAAATTCAGCCCCGTAAGGAATCTTCCTGAAAAGCTCAATAAGGCTTTTGCCGTTCTTCTTCAATTCTTCATTCATTATAATATGTTTTTTAGTTAGACAACCTTTTTCTTTCTCCAGAACTTATCCGTTATATCAACTGGCTTTCCTGCATCAATCCGGTACATCCGCTGGTTTGTGCTTTCCGATGATAGACCGCCGCGAAGCATATCATAGCCGCCGAGCTTCACATAATCGAAATCGGAGATATCGGAAGGCATATCGTTGCAGCCGGAATACCATGCAACCTTCTTGTGCAGCGTATTCCTTATATACTTGGCTGCCTTCGACACCGAAGCCCTGTCCCCGTCACCATCGTATGGAAAAACCTAATAAAAGTTAGGCATTTCCTTCCTGCTTCACCCTGCCACTACTTTTTAGGTTGCTTGCGCAACGGTCATCCATAGTTGGGCAGTCCACAGGCTTAAATTCGGCAGTACGGCTGCCTATAATTCGTTTTCCTTCGTTCATGATGTTTATCGATGCGTTTACATCTCGGTCGTGGTGCGTATGGCATTCTGGACAAGTCCATTCCCTGTCGGCAAGCGTCATGTCACGCTTTATGTATCCGCATACGGAGCAGGTCTTTGAACTCGGATAGAACCTATCGACGAACACAACCTGCTTGCCGTTAAGCATAGCCTTGTCGGTCAATACGGTTCTGAACCTGTACAGACCAACCTCGGCAATAGCCTTTGCAAGTTTATGGTTGCGAAGCATACCGCGCACATTAAGGTCTTCCATACATATTGTGTCGTAGTCCTTCAATAATGAATTGGCTACATAGTGTATGTATGCTTCCCTTTGGTTGGTCAACTGCTCGAACTTCCTTGCAAGCCGTATCTGTTGCTTCAACCTGTTGTTCGAGCCTTTGGTTTTCCTGCTCAACTGCTTCTGCAAGACCTTTATCATGTGTTCGGTTCGTTTAAGGAAATGCATGTTCTCGAACACCTCTCCATCGCTTGTTATCACGAAGTCCTTAACCCCCAAGTCTATGCCTACGCTGTTTCCAGTCTTCCTGAACCTGATTAATTCTTCGTCTGGAATGTCCATAAGGACTGATAAAAAATACTTGCCCGTCTTGGTTCTCGACAGGGTTGCACTCCTTATGCTGTCCTTGTATGCCTTTAATCTATTGTGGTATAACTTGGAGCACCTAAAACGAATGTTATCTAAATCTTTGGTTAATGTAATTTTTCTATCGTCGAATGTGTTTCGGGACGATATGGCTTCCAGCGGAAACAATGCCGATAAAACGGTATCGTGCTTGCTCTTGAACTTCGGAAAACCTTTATGGAGTTTAAAGAAGTTGGTATATGCCGTAAGCATCTGCTTTATTGACTGCTTCATAACCTTTGTATTTTGTTCACGAAGCCAAGTGTATTTATCATCTTTAAGCAGTGTTCCGTGAAACCACTTGGATAAATCGTTTAAGCCCAGCGAAGCGTTTTCATTCTTATAGGCATTTATCTTCCGTTCAAGGCACTGGTTATATACAAAACGGTAACACCCCAAGACACAATTTATCTTGGTCTGCTGTTCCCTGTTCGGATATAGCCGTATCTTCAACGCCCTTAACATCTCGTAAGTCAATAAAAAGCGATGAACCTTCCGCACGGCAAGTTTGCAGAGAGAGCCGTTGCGGATGGGGTTCATCAAATATCCTATAAATGCTTTTGGTCGGCTC